>ENA-OOKA01000008-OOKA01000008.1-human-skin-metagenome-genome-assembly--contig:-NODE-8-length-132121-cov-21.598352_pt1 | contig 132121 bp, 111 predicted proteins | sample MGYA00248825_ERZ500995 | MGnify/ENA primary metagenome ERZ500995 (study PRJEB25958, sample SAMN03398540) | human skin metagenome | study: EMG produced TPA metagenomics assembly of the Human Skin...
GGCTCGGTGGGCTCGGTGGGCTCGGTGGGCTCGGTGGGCTCGGTGGGCTCGGTGGGCTCGGTGGCAGTTTTGCTCATTGCAGAATGTGGGGGGCATGGGGGTTGGGTGTTCTGGGTTGGTTCTGGCGAGCGTGCGCTGCTGGCCGTGCTGGGCGCGACTTTCACAATTTTTCCCCAACTGCTCCCGCCAAATCCCACCAGCAACACCGACCTAGGCAAACGCTAGAGCTGCAAACTTGTTGGGGAAGAATTGTGCATCTGGGCGAGCCCTCACCCAGCAAACCCCCAAGACGTGTGCCAATTTAAGGAGAATGAAGGTACTCGGGGGCGTACTGATCATCACTCGCCATCTCAATGCTGCAGAACGCAAGCAGATCGCCACGCTGCGCAGGCAGTTTCGCATTTCCAGAATCCGGCCCGGTGCATATGTCATCCGCGAGCGATGGAACACGCTCACCCCACAGCAGCAGCTCCACACACGAATCGCAGCAGAAGCACTATGCCAGCCCGAGCTGACTGTCATCGGCCGCTCGGCTGCCGCCCTGCTCGGGCTAGCCACGCCCACTCACCACCCCACAACTCTGCCCATCGAACTCGGCTCAGAATCAAGCACCTGCCGTCTACGCCCTCCCCCGCGCCCACTCAAGGACCAGCTCAGAGCTGAGACTCCCCTCCCCGTCCGCACACGAAAACTCCCCGCCAGCCACCGCACGCGCAGCTTGCTGATGCGCACCGAATTTGGCGACCTGAGGGTGAGCTCCCCGGCAGATATGTGTGCAGAACTGGCGCTGTGGTGCCCACTGAATGAGGCTGTCGTGGGCATTGAATCCGCATTGAGACACCAGGACATCAGCATGCGAAAAGTTGCCGAACTGCTGCGAGAGCGGCACGGCAAGCCGGCGGCAGAGGTAGCATTATCACTGGTCACGCGCTTTTCTGAGAGCCCGCGGGAATCCGAACTCAAGATCCGCATGTGGGAAGCCGGCCTGCCCGCGCCTTATCAACAAGTCGAGATCATCAACGACCTAGGGATGGTTCTGGGGCGCGTGGATTTCATGTTCGCCTGCGGCCTCATCGTGGAATACGACGGCGCGGAGAAGTATCACCTCAACGGCAACTCGCGGCAGTCGATAACCACCGAGCAGGTACTTTATGCCGAAAGAGTGCGGGAAAAGCTGCTGCAGAACGAGGGCTTTGTAGTTTTTCGCGTGGACGCCAGCTCCTTCCGCTCGGACCTATTCCTCCTGCAGATCCAGGAAATACTGGAAAGGCTGCGCGCCTCCCCGCTGGGGATTAGTCCAAGCCGGTGGAGAGCGGGCGGCCTGGCGTGGAGCAATGACTAGGTTTCACAATTCTTCCCCAACTGCTCCCGCCAAATCCCACCAGCAACATCGACCTGAGGAAACGCTAAGGCTGCAAACTTGTTGGGGAAGAATTGTGAATCTGGGTACTGAATCTGGGCACTGAATCTGGGCGCTGAGCCTGGGCGCTGAATCAAGGCTGTCAGTGTGAGCAGTCTGGGCAGCGAGGCTACGGCGTGATGTCCGCCCACACCCCGCGGTGATCCGTCCCCGCGACCCTAAACTGCCCGCCGTCATGGCACTGGCCGGTAGTCAGGATGTGATCCAGCCGCAGCACGGGAAGCTTCGCAGGCCACGTCGGAGTGTGCGCCAGATGCCCGGTGCAGTCCTGAATCCCCAGCGCACGGAAGCGGGGATGCGCCCGGGTGGCGTTGAAGTCTCCCGCCACGACCAGTCCTTTCGACGCAGACTCCGCCTCTTCCGTCGGGTTCTCAGCCACAAACTCATCAATCCAGCCACCGAGGTTCTGCAGCCCCTGATCCCAGCTCTCCACGGTATCCGGCATGGGCGTCAACGGGTGCGCCCCGACGATCTGAGTTCCGGCTGGCTGTTTGCCCAAGCCACCCGAACCACCCAGCAGCACCGACGGCATTTGAAACTGCGTCAGCCCCAAGTCCCCTTGAGATGAATAATCCTGCTCAGGCCGCACCAAGATGGCTACCCCTTCGGCGCCACTTGGTCCGGGACGAATGCCAGACAGGTCACCACCCGCACCACCAGCCAGGTCACCGCCCGCACCAGCACCGCCACCCACATCAGCAGCCACCAGCCCCGTCCCCTCAATTACCGCCGCGGTCTCCTCCGGGCTCGTTTCAGAAAGGATCACCACGTCCGGATCCAGCTCCTCAAGCCTCTCAACAATCTGCGCATCCTCAGCACGCTGAAAGTAGGTATTGAGGGCGACGACGCGGAGGGTGGAAGAGTTGGCGTCGGGAAGAAAAGGGGCGGGAACGCGCGGCACAACCACCACAAGAAGCAGCGCGACCAGAGCAAACGCCCCCGCGCGCGCAAAAGAACTCAGCAGACCAATACCAAAAACCGCCCCCACGGCGGCCACAAAAACGGTGGCCTGCAACAACCCCACGTACGGCCACATCGCGGTCAACCCCGGCGGCCACGCCACCGTGGACAACCACAGCAGCGAGACCGCCAGAACGACTACCGCGGCAGCTCTACGCACGGCGGAAAACTAATCCAGCAAACGCATCGCGGGAGCGGCGGCTGGATCGCAGTCATGCAGGAGGTTGAGGCAGCGGATAACTTCCTCTTCCTCGTTGATTGCGCGCGCCGCAGAAACCAGCGCGCCAATGGCGCGCAGCACGCCACGGTTCGGCATGTGATCCCACGGCACGGGGCCGGTTCCGCGCCAACCGTTGCCACGCAGCGCATCCAGGCCACGGTGGTAGCCGGTGCGCGCGCAGGCGTATGCGGTCACAGCGTCACCGGCGGTCAGGTGGCGTGTGGCCAACGCTGCCCACACGCCACTGTCCTTCGGGTTCTCCTCAGCCAAGGCTTCCAGCGCTTCCACGCTGGCGCCCGCGACCTCGGCGTTTACTGCCGTGGCCAGCTCTTCTGGCAGACGAACCTCTGGCTTCTCGGAGCCGAAGAGGTCCCGCCCGCCACGTAGTTGCTCACTCATATATGCCTTACTTAGCGGTCGATGTGCCTGCGGAGTGCAGGTCTTGGCAGGCTTCTACAACGCGGGCGCTCATGCCCTCTTCTGCCTTCTTCAGGTAGGAGCGTGGGTCGTAGACCTTCTTGTTGCCCACTTCACCGTCGACCTTGAGCACGCCATCCCAGTTGCTGAACATATGGCCAGCGACAGGGCGGGTGAACGCGTACTGGGTGTCCGTGTCCACGTTCATCTTGATCACGCCGTAGCGCAGTGCTTCTTCGATCTTTTCCTTCTCGGAGCCGGAGCCGCCGTGGAAGACGAAGTCGAATGGCTGGGAGCCGGCATCCAGGCCGAGCTTTTCAGAGGCTACCTTCTGGCCCATGTCCAGGACTTCTGGGCGCAGCTTCACGTTGCCTGGCTTGTACACGCCGTGGACGTTGCCGAAGGTTGCGGCCAGCATGTAACGGCCGTTTTCGCCGGTGCCGAGGGCATCGACGGTCTTACGGAAGTCCTCTTCGGTGGTGTACAGGTTGGCGCCAGCCTTGGCTTCCACGCCGTCTTCTTCGCCGCCGACCACGCCGATTTCTACCTCGAGGATGATGTTGGCTGCCTTGGACTTAGCCAGCAGGTCCTGGGCGATTTCGAGGTTCTCATCGATGGGCACTGCGGAGCCATCCCACATGTGGGACTGGAACAGCGGATTCTCGCCGGCTTCCACGAGCTTGCGGGAGATCTCCAGGAGTGGGCGGACGTAGCTGTCCAGCTTTTCCTTCTGGCAGTGGTCGGTGTGCAGGGCAACGTTCACGCCGTAGTGCTTTGCCGCCTCGTGTGCGAATGCTGCCAAGGCGGTGGCGCCTGCGACGGTGTTCTTGACGTTGAGTCCGGAGCCGAATTCTGCGCCGCCGATGGAGAACTGGATGATGCCATCGGATTCAGCGTCTGCGAAGCCCTTGAGGGCTGCGTTGATGGTTTCCGAGGAGGTGCAGTTGATCGCGGGGTATGCGAAGCCGCCTTCCTTGGCCTTGTCGAGCATGTCTTGGTAGTGAGACGGGGTTGCAATTGGCATGGATGCCTCCTGTGAGTTTGCAGACTTTCTACCCTGGATTATGCCTGTTTCGCAGGCGCTGTGGGGTTGGGGTTGTCCGTGTTAGGCCCAATTTGGGGGCTGTTTTGTTTTTCGACGCCAGCTCCGAATTCACTCCGCGAGCATCACCTTGGCCGCGGCTTCCATGGCCATCCATCCGGACAGCTGCACGGACAGGTCCCGCTCGGCGATGTCGGAGCTGGCCACGGCGCCGGCGATGGTCGCGCCGATCAGGCCGCCGGCCTGGGGCAGCACCGCGTCCTTTTCCCAGTTGGCACTGAACACAGGCAGTCCGTCTACTTCCAGGCGGCTCAGCCAGATGGCTTCGGCGGTGTTGAGCACCAGCTGCTTGGCGCGGCGGCGTGTGCGCTGGGTAGCTTCGCTGGTGCCGGGCAAGGAGGTGGCCACGAGTGCGAGGTAGCGCATGAGAATGCCGTTGAACAGGCCGCCGTCACCGCCGCCGGTGCGCCAGTTGATCACGCCGGCTTTGTTGGCCATGTGCTCATCCACGGCCTCCACCAGCTGGTGAACGCGGGTGATGTGCGAGATTCCCACGCTGGAGACCTCGCCGGGCTGCACTCCGGCTTGATTGCGCTGGGCGATGGCCAATTCCGTGCACGCACCCAGCATCACGCCTTGGCAGTAGGAGTGGGTATCCACGGCGTTCTGCGCTCCGTGCATGCGCATGTGCAGGCCGTCCATGACCAAGCCTTTTTCGCTGATGAGGTTATCGAAAACCCAGTCCACTAGGTGTTCGGAGAGCTCCAGCTCCCCCACTCGCGCAGCGAGGATCGCGGCGGGGCCGTTGGTGGGCACGTTGTAGAAGTTCTCGTTGGTGCGCCACGGCAGCACACCGGTGAGGCTGTCCACGCCATCGAAGATGTTCTGAATCAGTTCGTTGCGGCCACGGATGGCTCCAAACTTGGGCAGGGTTTCGGCGCGGGTCAGGGCGAGAGCGAGCCAGGCTTTGTCGTCGTAGTAGTTGTTCTTGCTCAGCTTGCTCAGGTTGCGGATCTTGATCGCGCGGATGGTGCGACGCAGCGTCTGGATGCGGGACTTAGTGCATCGGCGCTGTGCCGCGTCCACCTGATTGTCCAGGTAGTGCGCTTGCCACCAGTAGTGCCAGCGGACGAAGAACTTATCGCGTGTGGTTGGTGGCCAGGCGATAACGGCCAGATTTGTGCGCGGGAGTCCCCACAGGCGGGTGGTATGACGCTCAGTCACCGCCTGTTCAGCGAGGTCTGCTCTATATTCCCAACGAACCGGCACGTCCACCGTTTTCAGACACCTTCCTCGGGCAATTCTTGCGCGCTTTTCTCCCTCAAGAATTACCAGCTATTGCGCAGATCTGCGTGGAGCTTCACCCATGCGTGCATAGCGATACCCGCTGCTACACCCGCATTTATGGAACGGGTGGAACCGAATTGCGCGATGGATACCGTCATCGACGAGCCCGTCTGCGCTTCGTTGGTTACGCCTGGGCCTTCTTGGCCGAACAGAAGCAGGCAGCGTTCGGGCAGTTCGGCGGTTTCCAGCGGCACGGATCCGGGGGTGTTATCCACGGCCACCACGGTCAGGTCGTGGGCTTTGGCGTATTCCAGCACGTTGCTGACATCCTCGTGGTGCATGAGGTGTTGGTAGCGGTCGGTGACCATCGCACCGCGTCGGTTCCATCGCTTGCGGCCCACGATGTGGACGGTATCCACGGCGAAGGCGTTCGCTGTGCGGACCACGGTGCCGATGTTGGAATCATTTTCGAAGTTTTCGATAGCGATGTGCAGCGGATGCCGGCGGGTAACGATGTCCTCCACGATCGCCTCGCGCGTCCAGTAGCGGTAAGCGTCCACCACGTTGCGCTTATCGCCTTCGTCCAGCAGTTCTGGGTCGTAGCGCTGCTCGGTGGGACGGGGCTCACCGGGGTGTTCGTCCTCCCACGGGCCCACGCCCACGGGGTGCGCGTTCCATTCGGTGGGGCCGGGCTTGTTTTCCTCGTCCACGCTATTTCCCTCCCACGATGTACTCGGCAAGCCGATCCACCAGCAGCATCTGCGCCACCACGTAGGTGGCCATCACGGCACTGTCGGTCAGCGCGTCCAGGCGCGAACCATTGCGCAGCAGCGTCAGCCGCCCCAGAATCAGTCCGTCGGAGACCACGAACAGGTTTCCACCCAGCGCCGCATCGGGTCGCGAATCTTGCGCCAGCACGCTGGTGGTCGCCAGGGCGGTGCCGTAGCCCACCGCCGCTGGTAGAGCTTTTTTGTTTCTTATCGACGCCAACCCAATGCCACCCAGCATCGCCGGAATCCTCAGCGCCACATTCCTTCCAGTAATCCGTGCGCCTGCCCGCAAGAAGAGCGCATGATAGGCCAGCTGGTTAATGGCGAAGGCCGCGCTGCCGCGGTTGAGATTGCTCGCGCGAACGGCAGGATCTTCACTTCGGGAATCCTTACCCATGAGGACGATGTCCCCTACCCAGCCGCCAGTAAGTCCCGCGACGAGCAGCCCAGTATCCAGCGGCTTGTTCGCCGCAGCTCGACGATTCGAGGCGCTACTGAACAGCGCACTGGATGCCACAAGTAGCGGCATAAGTGTGGGCTTAACGCGGCGGGTGGTGGCGTCGGAAGGAATGGCGGCGGCCACCACGGACAACGCGGCGACGGCAAGGTACGCCGGGCGCAGGTTAAGCAAGGCCGAGATCCTCCAGGCCCAGCAGGCTGCGGTACTCCACGCCCTCGGCCTCGATGACGTCCTTGGCGCCGGTCGCACGGTCCACCACGGTGGCCACGCCCACCACAGTCGCGCCCGCTTCCTTTGCGGCAGCTACGGCGGTCAGCGGGGAGTTTCCGGTGGTGGTCGTGTCCTCCACGATGAGTACGCGCTTGCCCTCGATGTTGGGCCCCTCGATACGACGCTGCATGCCGTGCTTCTTGGCCTCCTTACGCACCACGAAAGCATCCACGTCATCGCCCGCGTGCATGATTGAGGTCGCCACGGGATCCGCGCCCAAGGTCAGGCCGCCAACGTGGGCGTAATCCCAGTCCGCGGTCAGCTCACGAAGCAGCGAGCCGATGAGCTTGGATGCCTCGCGGTGGAGGGTCGCGCGACGCAGGTCAACGTAGTAATCGGCTTCCTTGCCAGAGGACAAGGTAACCTTGCCGTGCACAATCGCCAGCTCCTTGACCAGCTCGGCGAGGCGCTGCTTGTTCGCTGCGTTAATTTCTGCGGACATCTAAGGGTTCCTCCACTGTGATCGGGTTCTCCCCGAGAGTCTAGTAGAGGGCGGGACAAACCTAGTCCTCGTCGACGATCTCACCGTCAACCGTCTCAATATCTTCTGTCTCCACTGCCTCGATTGGCTCCGGCCGCGCATGCCGAGCATCGGGGGCGCGGTGACGTCCCCTGCCTGACCTGCGCCGATGATCGCGCCGCAGCCGGGAAATGTGAGACAGTGCTTCCTCTTCTTCGGCGTACTTCACGCCCTCGGCCGGCTGCACACTATCCAGGTACGGCGTCACGGGCTCCTCGTGCGCCGCATCATCGGCGGAGTACTCGTCAAAGATCGTCGCCTCGTGCTCCTCGTCCGAGCGAATGACGTGCGCTCGGCGCGCGGTGGATGGTTGGATGTGCTCCGGATCCTCGCCCAGCTTAGGCAGGTGCCCTTCCGGATCGGCATCGTCTGCATCCGCGACGTGGAAATCCTCTAATCGCTCCGGGTCGCCCTCGCTGCGCCCCGTGGATCGCGAAGGGAACACCACGGGCTCAGCGGGACGGGTAATGTCCGGCCGCTCGTTTTCCAACGCGTCCTCTGCAGCCTCCCCCGCCACGACATCGCCCACCGGCTCCACGTCGGGTACTGCACGCAAGTGTCCGCCGGCCATTTCGTCGTCTAGGTTTTCTTCCTTGTCGACGCCAGCGCCCACCGCCTTCGTGTGAGTCTCAATGACCAAAGCTCCTCCTGGCATGGGGCGGGTCTGGTCGGCGAGGTCCATCTCCAGCGGAATGCTCAAGCTCTCCGGTGGCAGCACCATCGCCGCGTCCGCGAGGCTCCGCACGTGCGGCAGGATCTTGTCCCAGACGCTCACGTCCAACTTTCGGGAGATCCGCAGGATCAGCCAGTCCGCTTCCCACACCACTTCGCTACTAACCTGCGATAACGCCTGCAGGCCGTCCTCCACCCGCGCGTCGAGCATACGGTCTAACGCGCGAACATCCGAGGTATAAGCCACAAACGGAGGCTGGTCCAGCGGCTCAATGCGGCGCATGCCCTCGGGCATCGGCAACTCCGTGGAATAATGCACACTGACCGGCGACGGATCCACGCGGCGCATTGCCACGAGGGTGTGACCACCCACGTCCGCAAAGTGCGTCAAATGCCCTTCGGTGAAACCGCTGACCACGTCGCGCGCCACCGGGGAGCCCTCAGAATCATGACCAGCCCCCACCACGGACCGCGGCCATGCCGCAGCCAGGGACTTATCTTCCTTCGCATACTCAAAGCCGTGCTCGGAAGCCCACGCGCGCCGCTTCCTGCGCGCCCCGCCGAAGCTCAGTCCACCAGAACCGGAAGTCTCCTCCGCGACTGAGTCCACCGCAGGCTCTGGCTCCGATTCGGGTTCTGGCTCGGGATCGTCCTCCAGCCAGGAATCCATCTCGGAGTCAGGCGGACGTTCATCCTCCTGGGACAAAGAGGAAGGCGAAAGCGGCTCGGGGTTGGCGTAGGCACGAAAAGAAGAGGAATTCGCACGACGAAGCATCCACACGGCAAGGCCGAGCAGCAACAGCCCAAAAACAAGGGCAAACCCCGAACCGCTCATAAGTAGCTAACGAAAATTACTCGTTGGCAGCGGCGTACTCGCCGGAATCCATCAGCTCACCAGCTTCGGTGACCTTGACCTCGTACAACCAACCATTGTTGTACGGATCCTCATTGACCAGACCAGCGTTATCGGCCAGCTCCTCGTTGATTGCAACAACCTCGCCGGAAACGGGAGCGTAGATGTCAGACACAGACTTGGTGGACTCGACCTCGCCGAACGCCTCGCCAGCCTCGACCTCGTCACCCACCTCAGGAAGGTCAACGAAAACAATCTCACCCAGCGCCTCAGCAGCGATGTGGGTGATGCCCACGCGCACGGTGTCACCCTCAGAGATAGAGGTGGAATTCACCCACTCATGCTCTTCGGAGTACAGGTATTCGGTAGGCAACGTAGCCATATTGGAGCTCCTATCAAAGCGTGAATTGTTAATGCGCTGGTCAAGACTCTACACCAGCGCTAGACAGAAATGGGGTTACTTCTCGCGGGTGTAAAACGGCAGCTTAACCACGGTGTACGGGTGGCGCTTGCCGCGGATATCAACCTCCACGGTGGCACCTTCCGTGACCCCGTTGTCCTGGGCCTCGGTGGAGACATACGCCATGGCGATGGGGTAACCGAGTGTCGGCGACAGCGCGCCGGAGGTGACCTTGCCGATGGCCTGCTCGCCCTCGGCGGTGAAGATTTCATAGCCACCGCGAGCAGCGCGACGACCCTCGCCCGCCAGGCCAATCAGAGCCTGCTTGGTGCCCTCTTCCTTGGCAGCAACGATGGCATCGTATCCCACGAAAGAATCCTTGGACTTGGTTGCTGCGAGGATGCCCAGACCGGCATCCACAGGGGTCAGCTCGAGGGACAGCTCGTTGCCGTACAGCGGCATACCGGCCTCCAAACGGAGGGTATCGCGGCAGGCCAAGCCACACGGCTTGCCACCCAGCTCGCCGGCCTTCGCCATGGCCTTGGCCCACACGGCCTCGGCTCCATCGTTGCCCACGATGATCTCAAAGCCATCCTCACCGGTGTATCCGGTGCGCGCGATGATGCACGGCTGACCGGCCAAAATGCCACGGAATGCGGCGTAGTAGCCCAGGCCTTCGATGGCGGTGGCCACGGTATCGCCCGCGCCGGATGCCTCAGGAGCATCGGTGACGTTTTCCACCACATCCACCATGACCTCAGCGGCCTTGGGGCCTTGCACGGCGATCATGGAGGTCTCGAAGGACTCGTTGGTCACGGTGACATCGAAGCCTTCGGTGCGCTCCTGCATCCCAGCGAACACGGCATCAGCGTTGCCCGCGTTGGGGATGACCAGAAACTCGTCTTCTGCCAGGTGGTAAGTGATCAGGTCATCGATGATGGTGCCCTGCTCGGTGCAGATCATCGAGTACTTGGCCTTGCCCACCTTCACGGCGGCGATGTTGGAGATGAACGCGTGGTTCAAGTACTCCGCGGCCTGCGGTCCGGTCACGCGAACTTCGCCCATGTGGGAGAGGTCAAACACGCCCACGGCCTCACGGACCGCGCGGTGCTCTTCCAGCTCGCTGCTGTACTTCAGGGGCATGTCCCAGCCGCCGAAGTCGGTGAAACGCGCATCCAGATTCTTGTGAACCAGGTGCAGCGCGGTGTGCTTCAAATCAGTGTTCTCGGTGCTCATCGAGTGCCTTTCGCTTGAGGGGTTGGTTGGTCCGGAGAGCTATTAGCTCTCGATGTCGAAAGCTTCCAGGGGCGGGCAGCTGCACACGAGGTTGCGGTCGCCGTAGGCATCGTCGATTCGACGCACAGGCGTGAAGTACTTGGTGTGTCGCAAGCCTTCCACGGGGAACGCGGCCTGGGTGCGGGTGAAGTGACCGCCGGAGACAGCGTCCTCGAAGTCATCGCGGGTGACGGAGTACGCGGTGAACGGTGCGTGGCGCAGCACGGAATCCTCGGCGGCGACCTTGCCGTCGATAACTTCCTGGATTTCACGGTGAATGCTGATCATCGCTTCGATGAAGCGGTCCAGCTCTTCCTTGTCCTCGGATTCGGTTGGCTCGACCATTAGGGTGCCGGGCACGGGGAAGGCCAGGGTTGGCGCGTGGAAACCGTAGTCCATGAGGCGCTTGGCCACATCAGCTGCGGTGATGCCGGACTGCTTGGTCAGCTCGCGCAGATCCAAGATGCACTCGTGGGCCACCAGGCCGGTATCGCCCTTGTAGAGCGTTGGGTAGTGATCTTCCAGCTTGCGGGAGATGTAGTTGGCGTTCACCAGGGCCATGCGGGATGCCTCGGTCAGGCCCTCATCGCCCATGAGTGCGATGTAGGACCAGGTGATTGGCAGCACGCCCGCGGAGCCGTAGTGCGCCGCAGAAACCGGCTGGCCAGCGGAGAAATCGTCTTCGCCCTCGGGCAGATCCGCGGAAGGGTCAGAAGGCAGGAATGGGATGAGGTGCTCGGCCACGCACACTGGGCCCACGCCCGGGCCGCCACCACCGTGAGGAATGGTGAAGGTCTTGTGCAGGTTCAGGTGGGAAACGTCGCCACCGAATTCGCCCGGCTGAGCCAAACCGACCAGCGCGTTCAAGTTCGCGCCGTCGATGTAGACCTGACCACCTGCAGCGTGAACCTTCTCGCACACCTGGCGCACCTGCTCTTCGAACACGCCGTGGGTGGACGGGTAGGTGATCATTATGGCTGCGGTCTGTGGGCCGTACTTTTCCAGCTTGGCATCCAGGTCATCCAGATCCACGGATCCGTCCTCGGCGTTCTTCACAGCAACCACCTTCAGGCCAGCCAGCGCAGCGGAAGCCGCGTTGGTGCCATGGGCAGAAGCCGGGATCAGCACGATATCGCGCTGATCATCGCCGCGGGAGAGGTGGTAGCGGTGGATGGCCAGCAGACCAGCGAACTCGCCCTGGGAGCCAGCGTTGGGCTGGACAGATACCTTGGCGTAGCCGGTGATCTTCTCCAGGCGCTGCTCCAGATCTTCGATGAGCTCCAACCAGCCCTGCGCCTGCTCGGCAGGCGCATGCGGGTGAATTCCGGCGAAACCTGGCCAGGTGATGGGCTCCATGGAGATCGCGGAGTTCAGCTTCATGGTGCAGGAACCCAGTGGAATCATGGTGCGATCCAGCGCGAGGTCGCGATCAGCGAGCATGCGCAGGTAACGCATCATCTGGGTCTCAGAGCTGATGCTGTGGAAGATCGGGTGCGTCAGGATGTCATCCGTGCGCAGCAGATCTGCATCGCCGAGCGGGCCGGAGTTTGCGTCGAAATCAGAAGAATCAACACTTGCCTGCTTGCCGGTGAACACGGCGGTGAGGGCTGCAATGTCCGCATCCGTGGTGGACTCGCCCACGGAGATGCCCACGAACTCGTCGTTGACGCGGCGGAGATTGAAACCTTCCTCGGCGGCCTTGGCAACGATCTCATCGGCGGAAGAGACCTGCACGGTGACGGTATCGAAGAAGGTATCGTGCGCCAGGGTCAGGCCGGCCTCGGACAGAGCGACGGCCAGCGACACTGCGCGGCCGTGGATATCCGTGGCGATCTCGCGCAGACCAGCTGGGCCGTGCCAGACAGCGTAGAAACCGGCCATCACGGCCAGCAAGGCCTGTGCGGTACAGATGTTGGAGGTCGCCTTCTCACGGCGAATGTGCTGCTCACGGGTCTGCAGAGCCAAGCGGTAGGCAGGTGCGCCCTCGGCGTCCTTAGATACGCCGACGATGCGGCCCGGCAGCTTGCGCTCCAGCGCGTTGGTGCAAGCCATGAACGCGGCGTGCGGGCCACCAAAGAACAGTGGAACGCCGAAGCGCTGTGCGGAACCCACGGCGATGTCCGCGCCCTGAGAACCTGGGGAGGTCAGCAACACCTGAGCCATCAAGTCACAGGCCACGGTGACCAGTGCGGCGGACTCCTTCGCTGCGGCGATCAGCGGGGCGATATCGCGCACGCGCCCGGTGGTGCCGGGGTTGGAAATCACCACGCCCACGAGGTTTTCATAGGCGGAGAAATCGAAATCATCGGTGATCTCAACCAGCTCCACCGGGATGTCCGCAGCTTCAGCGCGAGCCAAAGTCACGGTGATGGACTGCTGGTGCAGCGCGGTATCCAGCAGCACCACGCCACCCTTCTTGAAGGCCTTGGCATTGCCGCGGGCCATCAACTGCACTGCTTCAGCCACGGCGGTGGCCTCATCCAGCAAGGACGCGCCAGCAACCGGCAGGCCGGTGAGATCCTGCACGGCGGTCTGGAAGTTCAGCAGCGCCTCCAAGCGGCCCTGGGAAATCTCTGGCTGGTACGGGGTGTACGCGGTGTACCAACCTGGATTCTCGGTGACGTTGCGACGGATCACAGCTGGGGTGATCGTGTCGTAGTAACCGTTGCCGATCAGCTGCTTCTTCTGCACGTTCTTGTCTGCGAACGCGCGCAGTGCGGCAAGGGTGTCCTGCTCGTTGAGGGCATCAGGAAGGCCAATTGCGCCCTGCTGCGCGATGGTGGAAGGAATCGCGGATTCGGCGAGAGCCTGGGTGGATTCATAACCGAGGAACTCGAGGATCTCAGCGGTATCGGAGCCGTTGGGGCCGATGTGACGGGGGACAAAAGGTGCAGCGTGTGCCATAAATGGATTCTCCGGTTGTCACGCGCCATCTCCGAAAATTCAGAAAGAGCGCATGGTGGTTGCACGGGCGTTTGTCCTCCCCACTCTGTCTTAAGAGCCTGAGAGCTTCAGCATGACCACGCTGCCTTTCTCCTTCGGCGACTACCGCGCAGACGAGGGCGCAGAGTTCTTTCCAGAGGTGCCTCGCTGCGGCGGTTCGGGTGCCTGAGAGTGTCCTGGGGAGGGTTTGCTCCGTCGGCGGCCGGCGCGTAGCTCGGCCTCTCCCACTGCAGCTGATAACGGCGTATTGAGTTGTTCGTCTACATACTAACCTGCATGGGTTCCTCGCCATATAATTCGCGGTCTGACCCCCCTTCACTCCGCCGTGCGCCACAATAGTGCCTATGGCAAAACTATCCCTCCCCTTCGCGAGCCCAGCACTTCCCGTCCCCACCGAGGGCGTGGCCGTGGTGACCGGCGCCTCCTCCGGCATTGGCGCTGCCACTGCCGCCGCTCTTGCACAACTCAAGAGCGGGAACTTCCACGTCATCGGCACCACCCGCAACCCCGCCAACGTGGTGGATCCTATTCCCGGCGTGGAGTACCTGGCATTGGATCTCGAAGAGCCCGCGAGCATCACCACTTTTGCCGAAGAAGTGTTGCAGCGCGGCACCCCGTCCGTGCTGGTCAACAACGCAGGCGAAAGCCAGTCCGGCCCCCTCGAAGAGCTGCCACGCGAAGCCCTAGAGCGTCTATTCCAGATCAACGTCATCGGCCACATCGAACTCACCCAGCGTTTGCTGCCCACCATGCGCGCTGCAGGTCGCGGGCGGATCGTGATGGTCGGCTCCATGCTCGGCAGTTTCCCGCTGGCGTTCCGTTCCAGCTACGTGGCATCCAAGGCCGCGATCAAGGGATTCGCGTTTTCTTCCCGACGCGAACTCCGCCCCTTTGGCATCGACATGTCCGTGATGGAGCCCGGATCTATCAACACGGGATTGTCAGCTCGCCGCAGCAAGTACGTGGATCCCCAAGGCCCTTACGGCGACGAATTCCAGACCATGCTCAGCAAGCTCGACCGCAACGAAGCCACCGGCATCTCCGCAGAGCGTGTGGCCGAGGAAATCCTCAAGGCCATCACCGATGAACGCCCCCGCCCCCTCTACGTTGCAGGTTCCAAAGCACAGCTGGTGTTTCCTCTAGCCCGCGTGCTGCCCAGCGAAGCGCTACACGGGCTGATTAACCGGAAGCACGGTCTCTAGCGCGCTTTTTGCCGTCCGAATTGGACGTTCCCTCGCTGTACGTCCAATCGCGCCACGGAGTGGCGAAGAAGGCCAGCACGGCAGAGGCCACGATGCCCAAGAACATCATGGGACCAGACAGGATCAGCACCAAGTCCAGCGAACCGTCCGAGTCGTTCAAAAACACCACTAGAGCCACGCCCAAGGTGCCGGCGATGCCCAACGCGGAGAAATACGAGTACATCTTGTTGACTGGGTGGCGTGATTTCCCGAAATGCCCGCGTACCGTCATTGCTAGCGGCCACGTCTGTATAAACAGCATGATCACAAAAAAGGCCGCCAATGTGGGCCGCACCAGCTGCGCAGCAACAGGTGCCGTGTTGTTGGTGGCCAGCAACAACAGCCCCACCACGGCCAACCCTGCGAATACACGCCTCATCATGAGGATGATCCTAACCGCGCTCGATGGCCCTCGAAGAGTCCGCCGCCCATTGCGACCATCCGCCGATGAAGTTCTTCGCCCCGTACAGGCCCGCATGTTCCATCGCCGCAACGAACAAAGACGAGTGCAAACCGGATCCGGAGTATACCGCCACGTTGGTCCCCTCGGTCACGCCGTGGATCTGCAGGATGTGTCGCAGTTCCTCCGGTGAGAGAACACGGCCACGGGAATCCTGCAGGCGCGTGACGGGGATATTGATCGAGCCGGGAATGTGTCCGGCCTGGTGATCAAATGGTTCCCGCACGCCCTGGTGGCGGCTTTCCTCTCGCGCGTCGATGAGGAGGTGGTCATGCATCCAATTTTCGACGTCATCGATCAGCAGTTCCGGCATTCCCCCCGGCTTCACTTCTGCGGTTCCGCGCCCGCGGAGAGCTCCGATGCCACCGGCAACATCTCCACCAGCGGACTCCCAGGCCGGGGTGCCACCGTTGAGGATGTGGACATTCTGCAGCCCGGCCCAACGGAAGACCCACCAAGCGCGAGCGGCGAAGATGTTGGGGCCGGCATCGTAGATATAAACGGGCTTGTCGCCGAAGATTCCCCAGTCGCGGAAGCTGCGCTGCAGGTCTTCCACGTTGGGCAGTGGGTTGCGTCCCAGCTTGCGCGAAGGAATGTCCGCCAGGTGGGTTAGTGGGTTGCAGAACATCGCCCCCGGGATGTGCTGCCCCACGTAGGCTTCCCACGCTGAATTCTCGGTCTTGGCCCAGTGCGAGTCCAAGACGGTCATTCGTTGACCTGCGGTGAAGCTGGAAAACATCTCTTCGCCGGTAACGAATGGGCTTTCTTGGTGAGAAGTGGTTTCACTCATAATTCACCAGTTTAAAGGGATCGCTGGCTTTGCGCGCTGCTGGCCTTTTTTGGCAACCAACCCAGCACAAATGGCACAGCGAAAATCACGATCGCCGCCACAGTGGTGATCGCGCCGAATCCCATCGTGAATCCAGCGATCACAGCAATCGGCGCGAAGATATTCACCGCAATCTCAATCGGCGCGTAGCCCACGTAAGCGATGCCGTATTCGTCCAGCGCTCCGGATTCCAGCTTCGGATCCACGATCTTCAGCAAAGCAATACCCGTGGCCACTGCTGCCGTTGCCCATCCCCATCCGAAGATGCCGCGCTCCAGCCACTTCTCGCCAAAGAACACAGGGGAAGCCACAAAGAAGTACAGGGTGCAGTAGATGATTCCCACCACGAACATCACGGCCAGTGGCACCGCGTAGCTGGCCACTGCAGCAGGCACGATGGAGGCCACGCCGAAAGCAATCAGGAAGTCCGTGGACGCACCGGACATGGACTTCACGGTGGTGGGATCCAAGTACTCCGGGCGGCGAATCAGCTTCAGGAAGATCTTGCCGCCGATACCCACCACGAATGCCATCGCGAACAGCGGGATGGAGACAGTCTCAAACTGATGCTGGATCGCCTGCTTGATGAAGTACGCGATGGTCACAGTCACCGCAATGAATCCCGCGTGCAGAGCCAGTGGCTCAATGGAGGAAGGGTTCGTGGTCGCATGGCCGATAGACGGCTGGTTGGCCTTCTTCGTGATCTCTCCGGAACGCAGCTCCCACGGCAGCTTCCTCGGCAGGGTCGTGGTGCGACCAGTCTTGATGCCCCAGTTAGCGTAGATGATTCCGCCGACGATCGCCGCCAGCGTTCCCACGGTGGCAGAAGTAAATCCGAGAGAAGCGGCGTCGGAAATACCAATCGAATCCAACGCTCCGCCTACCGCGGCGGCAGTACCGAAACCACCTACGAAGCCGACCGGCAACATCATGCCGAACCAATCCTCGGTGCCAAACACCGGCGTGAACACAAACACACCAAGTAGGACAAACAGACCCCACTGGCCCAAGAACATGGACGCGGAATAAGACCACATGTTCTTGGCCTTGGAGATGTCGCGCGAATCAAAGCTCATCGAGTACGGCATGGATGCGAAAACCACCGCGATCAGCAGCGTGGAGTAATCGCCCAGCGCATCGGAGAAGGGCATGATGCCCAAGACTTCGGGGCCGAGCAGAAGGCCGAGGAGGCCGGCGGTGATGGGTGCAGGGATGAGGAGTCTGCGGAACCAACCGAAGTGGCGTCGCATGAACGTGCCCACGATCAACAACACGGAGATCATGCCCACGTCTACCAGCAGATCAAATACGGAATACTCCACTCGAGGTCTCCTCAATACTCACGATTTCAGCGCCACCGACCTCTGTACGTGTGAGGTGGGTGGCGCTGAAATCTGCAACCTACTCGCGCTAGATGCGCGCGAGATCATGAGGTGAGTGTATTCCCCGCATGAAGCATCGTCCTAACTTACCGGTGCGGGGGCAAGCGATCCGGTAGCTAGAACAGGCCGGTGGGGTTCTCGTCGTAGGACCACAGCAGGTTCTTGGTCTGCTGGTAGTGATCCAGCATCATCAGGTGAGTCTCGCGACCCAGACCGGACTTCTTGTAACCTCCGAAGGCCGCGTGAGCCGGGTAGGAGTGGTAGTTGTTCACCCACACGCGACCGGACTGGATAGCGCGTCCGGCCTTGTACGCGGTGGTGCCGTTGCGGGACCATACTCCGGCGCCGAGGCCGTACTCGGTGTCATTGGCAATGCGGATGGCATCGTCGAAGTCCTTGAAGGTGGTCACTGCCAGCACTGGGCCGAAGATCTCCTCCTGGAAGCAGCGCATGTCATTGTTGCCCTTGAGGATGGTGGGCTTGACGTAGAAGCCGTCCTCGCGGCCGGTGATGGTGTTGACATCTCCACCCAGCAGCACCTCGGCGCCCTCTTCGGGGCCGGATTGCAGGTAGCCGGTGATCTTGTCCATCTGCTCTTGGCTCGCCTGGGCGCCCATCTGGGTGTCGGTATCCAGCGGGTTGCCGATGGTGATGTTCTTGACGCGCTCCACGGCCAGCGCCAGGAACTCGTCGGCGATGTCTTCTTGCACCAGCGCGCGGGACGGGCACGTGCACACCTCGCCCTGGTTCAGCGCGAACATGGCCAGGCCCTCCACACACTTTTCGCGGAAAGAGTCATCCTTATCCATCACATCGCTGAAGAACACGGATGGAGACTTGCCGCCCAGCTCCAGGGTCACGGGGATGAGCTTGTCCGCCACGGCCTTGTTGATGGTCTTGCCCACCTCGGTGGAACCGGTGAAAGCGATCTTATCGATGCGATCAGAGCTGGTCAGAGCCACTCCGGCTTCTTCGCCTAAGCCGTTGACGATGTTGAGCACGCCAGCGGGGAGTACGTCTTCGATGAGCTCGGCGACCATGAGGATGGAAGCGGGAGTTTGCTCTGCGGGCTTGAGCACCACGGCGTTACCGGCCGCTAGCGCCGGTGCCAGCTTCCATGCGGCCATGAGGATCGGGAAGTTCCACGGGATGATCTGCCCCACCACGCCCAGCGGCTCGTTGAAGTGGTACGCGATCAGATCTTCGCTGATCTGCGAGGTGCGATCCTCCTGCGCGCGCAGTGCACCCGCGTAGTAGCGGAAGTGATCCACGGCCAACGGCAGGTCGGCAGCGAGCGTCTCGCGCACGGCCTTGCCGTTATCCCACGTCTCCGCCACCGCGAGCGCCTCGAGGTTTTCCTCCAGCCGATCCGCGATCTTCAGCAGCGCGTTGGAGCGATCCTGCACGGAGGTCTTGCCCCATGCATCCTTTGCCTTGTGCGCGGCCTCGATGGCCTTGTCCACGTCTACCTGCTTGGAACGCGGCACCTCGCAGAACTTCTTTCCGCTGACTGGAGAGACATTGTCCAAGTACTCGCCATCCTCCGGCGACACCCATTGACCGCCTATGAAGTTTTCATAGCGGTCCTTGAAGGACACGATGGAGCCTTGCGTTCCGGGATCTGAATAGACAGTCATGGGGTACCTCCTGCGGGGTAAGGGAAGGTGCTTTTGCACACCAAAGTGGTAGCACCACCGTACTGTCTGCAGCGGTGTTGTTTTCTTCCTTTTCGACGCCAACCTCCTGGCGATAAAAATATGTGTTTAGCTGTACATATATCTGCCCTCGAGAAAATAAAAGAAACCGCTGGTACGGGCTTTTCTCCGGCCGCGAAGGGTTCCTGTGAGCGGGGGTGCACGGAGCTCGAATGCTTCGCGACCGGTGGGGGTTAGACTCGGGCATGGCGTCGGAAAAAAAGAACGGCGCATGCTCTCAAGGACGGTGTACTCGTGGCCAGGAAGATCCACAAAACTAACGCCATGCGGCAGCTAGACCGCGCCACAGTGTCATACTCGATGTCTCGCTACGAGACCGGCGCCGGGATCGATGCGCTGCACGTCGCGGAATCGTTGGGAGTGGCACCGGAGGTTATCTTCAAGACGTTGGTGGTGGAGAGCTCGGAGAAACAGCACTTCGTGGCGGTAATCGGGGCGGATCAACAGCTGGATCTCAAGAAAGTGGCTGCACACTTTGCTGTGAAGAATGTGAAGATGTTCGATTGGAAGCAGCTCAAGCAGCTGACGGGATATGTGCGCGGCGGATGCTCGCCGGTGGGAATGAAGCGGGCGTTGCCCACCGTTATCGATTCTTCCGCAATGGAATTGCCGGAAATCTATGTGTCCGCTGGGGAAATCGGCACGCAGATCATCATTGCGCCGAGCGATCTCGCTGCGGTCACAGGCGCGAAATATGCGGACGTGCACCATGCTGTTTGCTGAGTTGCCGCGGGATGACTCGCAGGTCGCCGAGGGAGTGGTCCACTTGCCGAACTGGCTAGCTGTGGAACAACAACGGGCTGTCGTGGACGAGTTTCGGGAGACTGCCCGGCAGGTAGCTGGGACCCCACTGGCGATGCGTAAGCCACAGCTGCGCTCCGGGCAGATGTCTGTTCACATGCTGCACCTGGGCAGGTTTTGGCAGACCAACCCATACCGCTACGTGGATTCCGTGGACGGCCACCCGGTGCCACCGCTGCCGCCGCACTTGAAGAACATGGCCGTACGCGCGCTCCGCGATGCCGCCGCACTGGATCCAGCCCTGACGCCGTGGGTGGAAACATATCGGCCGGATATGGCGCTGATCAACTACTACCCGCCCGGCGCGAGCATGGGCATGCACCAGGACGCCAACGAAGATTCCCCCGCGCCGATCGTGTCCATCTCCATCGGCGACGAAGCAACCTTCCGGATTGGCGGGGTGGACAACAAAAATAAGCCGTGGAATGACGTGGCGCTTCTCTCTGGAGACATCATCGTCTTCGGAGGGCCTAAGCGCCTCGCATTCCACGGCGTTCCCGCGGTGCGTGACAACACGCTGCCCGCGGGATGCGGGCTGACGGAGGGTCGGATTAACGTGACCTTCCGCCAACTTCACTAGCTACTCTTCCTCGGAACCACCGAGGGAGTAGATGTCCAGCTCGTCGAGGGACGCATCGCCCTCTGCCTCGCAGCTGCCTGGTGTGTAATCCACCCGCACCTTGTCGCCATCGCGGATCTCTCCTGCGAGCAACAGCTTGGCCAGCTTGTCGCCGATGGCCTTTTGGATCAGCCGGCGCAGCGGACGAGCACCGTAGGCAGGATCGTAGCCGTGCTCGGCGAGCCACTTCTTGGCCTCCTCGGAAACCTCCAGCTCCAAGCGGCGGGCAGCCAAGCGTTCGGCCAAGCCGCGCACCTGGATGCTGACGATGTCCTCCAACTGCTCCTCAGACAACGGCTCGAAGATGAGCACGTCATCCAGACGGTTGATGAACTCCGGCTTGAACGCGGCCTTCACTGCGTTCATGACCTGCTCATCGGTTCCACCTGCGCCCAAGTTGGACGTGAGGATCAGAATGGTGTTGCGGAAGTCCACGGTTCGTCCCTGGCCGTCGGTCAGGCGACCTTCGTCGAGAACCTGCAGCAGCACGTCGAACACATCTGGGTGGGCCTTTTCCACCTCGTCGAACAGCACAACGGTGTACGGACGACGACGCACAGCCTCGGTCAACTGACCGCCAGCGTCGTAACCAACGTATCCCGGAGGTGCTCCCACCAGGCGAGCAACGGAGTGCTTCTCGCCATACTCGGACATATCGATGCGCACCATGGCGGTTTCATCGTCAAACAGGAAGTCTGCCAGCGCCTTGGCCAGCTCGGTCTTGCCCACGCCCGTGGGGCCGAGGAACAGGAACGAGCCAGTAGGCCGGTTCGGATCTGCCACACCTGCGCGAGCACGGCGAACCGCATCCGATACAGCCGTGATCGGCTTGGACTGTCCCACCACGCGGCCGGACAGCACCAGTTCCATGTTGAGCAGCTTCTCGGTCTCGCCCTGCAGCATTTTGCCTGCAGGAACGCCGGTCCACGCGCTGACCACATCAGCGATGGTGTCTGGCGTGACCTCCTCGGTCAGCATCATCTCGCCCTGATTCTTGGCCACGGCTTCTTCGGCTTCGCCGAGTTTCTTTTCGACGTCAGGAATCCGTCCGTAACGCAGTTCTGCAACCTTGGCGAAGTTGCCTTCCCGCTCCGCGATTTCCGACTCGCGGCGCAGTTCATCCAACTCCTCCTTGTACGCGCGGAGGCTATCGATGCTGCCCTTTTCGTTTTCCCAGCGGGCGGTGAGCGCGGAGAGCTTCTCCTTCTCATCGGCCAACTCGGAGCGCAAGCGCACCAGGCGATCCTTCGAGGCAGCGTCCTGCTCTTGGGACAGTGCCATCTCTTCGATCTCCATGCGGCGCACGATGCGCTCCACGCTGTCGATCTCCTCTGGGCGAGAGTCGATCTCCATGCGCAGTCGGGAGGCGGCCTCGTCGACGAGGTCGATGGCCTTATCCGGCAGGAAGCGGCTGGTGATGTAGCGATCCGACAAGGTGGAGGCGGCGACCAGCGCGGAGTCCTGAATGCGGACGCCGTGGTGCACCTCGTAGCGCTCCTTGAGTCCGCGCAGGATGCCCACCGTGTCCTCCACGGTTGGCTCGCCCACGTAGACCTGCTGGAAGCGACGCTCCAGTGCGGCATCCTTTTCGATGTACTTGCGGTACTCGTCCAAGGTGGTGGCACCGACCAAGCGCAGCTCACCTCGGGCCAGCAGCGGCTTGATCATGTTGCCTGCGTCCATGGCGGAATCGCCACCGGCGCCTGCGCCCACAATGGTATGCAGCTCATCGATGAAGGTGATGACCTGCCCTTCGGCCTCCTTGATCTCGTCGAGGACAGCCTTGAGGCGCTCCTCAAACTCGCCTCGATACTTCGCGCCGGCCAGCATGGAACCCAAATCCAGAGAAATGAGCTTCTTGCCACGCAAGGACTCAGGCACGTCGCCAGCCACGATGCGGCGGGCAAGCCCCTCCACGATGGCCGTCTTTCCGACGCCAGGCTCGCCGATAAGAACTGGGTTGTTCTTGGTACGGCGGGACAGTACCTGCACCACGCGACGGATTTCCTGATCACGGCCGATGACCGGATCAATCTTTCCCTCACGTGCACGGGCGGTTAGATCCTGCGAGTACTTCTCGAGAGCCTGGAACTGGCCCTCGGGCTCTTCCGTGGTGACCTTGCGATTACCACGTACGGACTCGAAAGCTCCGCGCACGGCCTCATACGTTGCACCGGCCTGGTGCATCAGCTTGGCGGCATCAGAATCGCCTTTGGCAATGCCCGCGAGCAGAACCTCGGTGGACACGTACGTATCGCCGAGCTCGCTGGCCAGCTCCTGGCTCGCGGTCAGCGCGTTGAGCGCATCCCGGTTGAACTGCGGGTTGGCCATATCCGAACCGGTGGCTTGTGGGTAACTAGCAGTAAGATCTCGCGCCTTGCTCAGCAGCTGCGTGACGTTAACCCCGGCGGCTTCCAAGACAGGCTGAGAAATAGAATCCTCTTGCTCCAGCAGGGCTACCAGCAGGTGTGCTGGCCGGATGTCCGGGTTGCCCTTGGCGGAAGCATCTTGCAGTGCGGCCTGGAGGGCAGCCTGCGTTTTAGTGGTTGGAGTGAAGCTGTTCATGGTGTGTTCTCCCTCCTGACAGCTCGTGTGTTTTGTGGTGTTGTTCGGTTTTGATTGTGTCTACCCGAACAATACTTGAGTACATCTCACTCAACCACAATATTGTTGAGTCTATTCCGCTCAACTTGAGTATTTATTATGATCTAGGTCACATCTTCGGAAAGGTGGTCGAGTACCGTGGGATACATGTTGTCTCGTTGTCTCTACCGCACGCTGTCCCTAGCAATCCCCGCCGCGCTGCTCACCGTGACCGCATGTGGCAGCTCAGAGACTGCCCCCACCAGCACCGAAATTTCCGTAGCCACCTCGACGGAAACCGAGACCGCCACCAGCACCGCAACGAACACTCCGACCAGCGACACCACCTCGGCATCCCCAACCTCAGAGTCGCCTGAATCAGAGTCGCCAAAGCCGGAATCTCCACTGGGCACTCCGAAACTCACCACTGCTCGCAGCATGCCGGTGTCCTCCCCCGGCGACCCGGCAGCTCTGACGGTCACCAACATTCGCGTGGCCGAACATTCTGGCTTCGATCGCCTCGTCTTTGACCTCGAGGGCACAGGCAAGCCCGGCTGGCTGGTGCGCTACGTCGACCAGCCCCTCCAACAAGCCTCCGGCCATCGCGTCAACGTGGACGGCCAGTCCTACCTGGAGGTCAATGTGGAAGGGGTTACCTACAACCTTTCAGACACAGGTCCGCAAGATCTGCCTACGGGCGTGCAGGATTCCACCATGCGCAGAGCAGCGGGCATCAATCAGGTCTATTACGCAGGCGCTTTCGAAGCCCGTGGCCAGTATTTTGCCGGTCTCAACCACTCCGCAACTGCCTTTTCAGTGACCTACCTGGGAGCTCCCAAGAGATTGGTCATAGACATCACGCACAACCAATGAAGCATGTGCCACAATACGTATTATGTCTCTGTCTGCCGCCTTTGATGCTGCTCGCGTTCACCGCGCTGAGATCATTTTCGGCACCCTGACTGCCCTGATGAGCAGCAGGATCACCCCATCACCCGTCGATCTGCCCCGCCGCGCAGGCTCCCCCGACCCAGCGCAGGCCACGCACTTCGGGCAGACCATTCCCCAAGACACCGGCTTCTTCATCCGCCTACTCAGCTTCCTCGAAGAGGGCGTGGATGCGCGTGCGGAGTTCAATCACGCCGCCGCCACGTTGTTGTTTACCTTGGGTTATTCTTTCCGACGCCACGGCTTCCGCTCCGAGCACTACGAGCCACTCTCCACTGCCATCGGCGTGACGATCGACCGTTACGTCCGCCCCGGCGATACTGACAACAAAGTCAGCCCAGCCGGAGTGAAGGCACTCAAGGATGTGGCGTATCTGGGGTGCAGCATCATGGCCCAGGGGTGCGCAGAAGCCGAAGACCGGGAAGCTTCGGCGGGGCCCTCTGACCTCATCAATCCCGTCACCGCCCGAGGCAAGATCGTAGAGATCGAGCATCGTAATTCCTCAGTATCTGTGGTGCGCATGCACTTGAGCACTCCCCTTGCCTACGCCGCGGGCGAGCCGCTTCTGGTCCGCACTCCCTACACCCCGCTGCTATGGCGCCCCCTATATTCCGCGATGCCCAGCAACCCAGACGGCATGCTGGAACTACACGTGGTCAAAGACGCTGAATGCGCGGACGCGGGCACTCGGGAATTCTTGGAGGCTGCGGCGAGCCTGGCGTCGGTCGGAGACGAGTGGGTGATCTCCGCACAACCGACCGATGCCCACGGCGCGCCATTGGGGCTCCACAATGACGATCCCACCTGGCAACAGCACGCAGACAAGGACCTGATCATCATCGCGGAAGACGGCGGGCTCGCACCTGCCCGGGCGATGGTGCTGCAACAAGTTTTCGGCAATGGCCTGGGATTTGTGCCTGGCAAGGATTCCACGGCCCCCACGCCCGGCGCGAAACCACGCCGCACCCACCTGGTATGGGGCGCGCACAACCCGGGCCAGCTCTACGAACTCCAAGGTCTACTGGGGCTGGCGCGCGCCTTCGACTGGCTGCGTTTCACTCCAGTGGTGCAGCAATTCGAAGTGCCTGCGGGGACCAACCCCTCTGAGGCCACCGGGCTTCCCCGCGAGGAACGGCAGCACTACACACGCAATTCCCTGCTCACGGAGGGCACGGCACTCGAGGTCACGCTAGAAAGCTCCAAGTACTTGCCCGATCATCAATTCATCGTGGTGGGATCGCAGCAAATGGTGCGCCACGCGATCGAGCAACTAAACACAAAGGCCGGGGTGCCAGAAGAACAGATCCTCGGCATCCCGACCGATTGGGACTACTTGAGCTAGCTAGCGCTCGTCGCCCACGGCCACCACGATGTCCTCGAGCTGGCGCTCGCGCAGGTGACCAGCCAAAACAGGCAAGCTCTTGCGCACCTTGTCTACGTAGTTCGGATCGATATCCACCGTCAACACCTGCGCGGCATAGCCGGTCTCCGCCAGCTTGGCTCCATCTGGGCCGATCACTACGGAGTGACCAATGCCGGTAGGGCCATCTGCGCGGCCGTAGCGATCCGGGGTTCCTGGGCGCGCCTGACTAGCGGCCACGAGGTAGCTGGTGGAATCCAGCGCGCGGGCAGCGGTGAGAGTGCGCCACTGATCAAGCTTGCCAGGACCGTCCGCCCAGCTGGTTGGAACCACGATGACCTTGGCATCCGCGTTGGCCAAGTCAATGAAGTGGTTAGGGAAGCGAATATCGTAGCAGGTCGCAAGACCCACGGTCACGCCTGCGACTTCACAGGTGATGCGGCGAGTGCCGGGCTTGACGGTGTCCGATTCTGAGTATCCGAAGGCATCGTAGGTGTGGATCTTGTCATAGGAGGTCACCAGGTCTGGCCCCGCAACCAAGAGCGTGTTGTACACACGGCGGATCTTGTTTGCTTGGCCTGCGCCCTCCGGCAGCTCTTCGACAATGTCCCCCGAAGGATGGCGGTACACCGTATCGGCAGGGGTGAACATGCCCACAACAGCAGTGATGTTGTGCTTGCGCGCGGTATCCACCACGGCGGTAGCGAAAGGCCCATCGAGAGGCTGCGCGATCTGATCCAAGCGGCCGTTATCGAAGGGGAACATCGCCGCCTCCGGGAAAACCACCAGGTCAGCACGGTTCGCCGCAGCCGCCGCAATGTATTTGCGGATCAGCGCGAGGTTAGTTTCAACGTCCGGCTGGGCGATCATCTGAATCACTGCAATTCGCATGAGCACCAGCCTAGCGCCGATTTCAAGGGGATGTTCGACTACCTGTGAATAACTGGGTTCTTCCACAGGTGCGTGATGGAAGCGTGGCCGAGTTGTCCCGGGCTGTCTTTAGTCTGATCCCGGATCGGTATTAGAGATGGTGTTTGAGATTGGTGGCGGAACATTCGCCATCAGGGGGGTCAGGGTTATGGCATGGGAAAGTGCCCTCGCGGGCTTGGGACAGACGTGGCTGCTGCCCACGGCAGTGGAGCAGCGGGCCGGGGAGATTAAGGAGGCTGCTTCTGTGGCACGGCAGGCAGCCGAGGAAATTGGGAAAGCTCCTCGATGGACCTTGCCGGGCGAGATGATGATGACGGCGGTCAACCAAGCCTGCGAGGCTTTTACACGCGCCGGTTCCGCCCATGCCACGATGACGAACGCAACGGCAGAACAAATCGGAAGGTACGTCAGCAGCGTGCGGGCGCAGGAAACGTCTGCCTCTCAGTCCATGGCCATGGGGCTGTGCCGATGAATGTCACCGTGTACTCCATCGAGGGCGCCCAAACTAGAGATGCAGCGCATACCGCCGACGTTGCCGCCCGCTCCGGGAAGGTGCTCAGCCAACAGGCTGGGGATGCCAGAGAGCAAGCCGAGTGGTCAGCGAACGAACAGTGGATAGGACCAGCGGCCGATGCCGCCACCCATCGGCTGGATGCCTCGCTGAACCAACTGGACGTCTTGGGAGTCTCTGCGCAGTCCGTCAGCATCGTGGCCGGTGCATATATCCAGATACTTCAGCTGGCACAAGGCGTCGTCAGCGCGGCGCTATCCACAGCCCGTGCGGTATTCATGCCGGTCACGCCTGCGGGACACGTCAGCGCGCACGCCCTCGCGTGGATCCCGGGACTGGGTATGAGTGCCCAGGCCATGGCAGAAACTTTGACCAGAATTCTCACCAGCGCCGTGGCACTGGTTCGCGCGCTGGACTCCGGTTCGGGTGGTGCGGTGAGCGCCTTGGCGTCGGTAACAAACACCATGCCAGTGACGCGCAAGCTTCCTCCGGTACCCGCGGGAACCACCGCGGCGATGTCTAGGGAAGCAGCTGACTCGCCACAGGTCACACGGCTGGAAACCGCCACGGGGCCGGTATTTGTGGTGGGCGATGTGGACGCGGCGGAATCCATCACCACGTTTGTCTCCGGCGTGGGGTCCAGTAGCGAGGGCGCGATGCACAATACCTCACAATGGGCGATACAGGAGGTAGAGCGAGCTCGCGCCGAGGGGAAAAACATTGCAGTGGTGGCATGGCACGGGTATCGCGCTCCGGAGAACCTCGTGGGGGCAATCGGCAGCTCGGCGGCCCACAAGGCTGCACCGGACTTACGAGCGTTTCAGCGAGGGTTGCGGGAGAGAAACCCGGAAGCGAAGTTGAATGTGGTGGGCTACAGCTACGGCTCGGTGGTCGTGGGCACGGCTGCCACGCAGGACGGGCCAGGTTTAGAGGCAGATGACGTAACGTTCGTGGGCAGCCCTGGCGTGGGGGCGCATTCTGCCGACGATCTGCGCCTGAACTCTGAGGAGCCGAATTCTGCAGGACCAGCGCACGTGGAGAGCCACCACGTTCCGGGAGACCTGATCCAGCTGGCCACCGGTCCAGAATTTGGGGCCCACGGCCCGGATCCTTCGTCGCCGGACTTTGGCACAGAAGGAGCACCGGGGTGGTCCGAGTACCGGTGGAAGCGGCTCATGGATCTCTACATTCTGGGGCGCGGGGATACGGACACGCACAGTTCTTATTTGTGGGATCCCGCGTTGGATCTGACCAGCAGCAGGCAGTGATTAGTCGGCAAGACGGCGTGTTGTGGTGCGATGATTCAACAAATCGGATTCCATTGACTATGGTTCTTTTGGTGAAGACTTCAAATAATGGGTCTAACCCAACTAATGGCGTTGCAGTTCCCGCATCCAGTGAGCCCGCGCCAGGTACCGCCGAAACCTTGGTCGTCGACGATCCTCGCACCGTGCGCATGGGCACCCTGGTGAGCCTCATCGTGGGCTCCTGCGTGGGCGCGGGCATCTTCGCGCTCCCCCAAAACGTCGCGTCCGTGGCCTCGCCCGGCGCGGCGATGATCGGCTGGGCCATCACCGGCGTGGGAATGCTGTGCATCGCGTTCGTGTTCCAAGCACTCGCCACCCGCAAGCCCCACTTGGATTCCGGCGTGTACTCCTACGTGCGCGCTGGCCTGGGCGATTTCATCGGCTTCGCCTCCGCCTGGGGCTACTGGCTGGGCACGATCATCGCACAGGTGGGATATGCCACGCTGTTCTTCAGCTCGTTGGGATTCTTTCTTCCCATCTTTGACGGCTCTCGCCCGCTCGTGCAGGCCTTTGCCGCCTCACTGCTGACCTGGGTGATTTTCACTGTGCTCTCCCGCGGCGTGCGCCAGGCCGCGATCCTCAACGTGGTAGCCACGGTCGCCAAGATCTTGCCGATCATCGCCTTCTTGGTCTTGGTGGCTTTCGTGGGCTTCAACCCCGAGGTATTCACCGCAGATTTCTGGGGTCATGCTGCCACCTTCGGCGAGAACCAAGACCAGTCCGCAACGCTGATGGACCAGGTCAAGGGCATGATGCTGTTCACTGTGTGGGCCTTCATCGGCGTGGAGGGGGCCTCCACGTACTCCAAGCGCGCTCGTCACCGTAAGGACATCTCCATCGCCACTTTCATCGGCTTTGTGGTGGTCTTTGTCCTGCTGATGGCGGTCAGCTTCTTGAGCTTCGGTGTGGTTTCCCGCGAGGAGCTCGCAGCCATGGGAGACAACTCCATGGGATCCGTCCTTCAGGCTGCCGTGGGCGATTGGGGCGCCGGACTGATCAGCATCGGCCTGTGCATCTCCGTGCTGGGTGCCTACGTGTCCTGGCAGATGCTTTGCGCCGAGCCCATCACCTTGATGGCTCAGGACGGACTGCTGCCCAAGATCATCGGCAAGACCAATTCCTTGGGCGCCCCCGTAGTCTCTCAGCTGTGCTCCGCCGTGGTGATCCAGGCGTTCATCGTGGTGTTCTACCTCAACGAGTCCACCTACACCACGATGGTGCAGCTGGCCACCTCGCTCTACCTGCTCCCCTACGTATTCTCGGCGCTCTACCTGCTATTCCTCTCCACACGCGGAGAAGGCATCGCGCACCCGGACGCGGGTCGAAAGTTCGATCTCTCCGGCCCGAAGGTCAGCTCGTCCACCAACACCACCCACTTGGTGCTGGGACTGGTCGCATTCCTGTACTCACTGTGGCTGCTGTACGCCGCAGAGCTGAAGTTCGTCCTGCTGGGCACACTCTTGGTGCTGCCAGGCCTGATCATCTACGTAATCACCCGCATGCGCGCGGGCGGACGCATCTTCAACCTCTTCGAGTGGATCATCGCCGCACTGATAACCGCCTGCGCGCTCTACACGCTCTACGGCATCCTGACGGGCTCCGTTTCGCTATAGGCAAGCCGCAGCCAGCGGGAACTCTAATCCCGCTTGCGCCGCCGCGGCTCCCACATCACCACGGCCGTGGAGCGTGGCACGTGGACGATTTCTCCCCGGTTTCTTCCCGACGCCGAGCTCTCCGCCCGCATCTGCTGCTGAGCCTTTGCCAGCTTCTTGCGTAGCTGTGCGGCCTCGTGCTCCAACTCGGAAATACGATTTTGCTGCTCGATTATGGTGCGGATACCCGCGAGGTTGACACCTTCCTCGTGCGAAAGCCGTTGGATCTCCTGCAAGTCCTCGATGTCCTTACGGGAGTAACGGCGCCCGCCGCCTTGGGTGCGCTGCGGAGAGACCAGCCCCATCCGGTCATACGTGCGCAAGGTTTGTGCGTGCATACCCGTGATCTCCGCCGCAACGGAGATCACGAAGACCTCGTGCGTGCCCTTGCGGGCTGCATTCTCGCCTTGTTTATCGGAATTCTGAGAATTGCTGTTCATGATGGATCACCTGTCACTTACCTTCCCAGTTTTCCCGCGGATCAAAGCCGCTGCGCTTTTCCTCTTCTGAGTACTTGCGCAGTGCGCTCATCGCGCCTTCGTCGAGGTCCGTGGGCACCTCCACCTTGACGGTCACCAACAAATCGCCGCTGGCGCCGTTGCGCTTATTCACGCCGCGTCCCCGGACCCGCAGGGTGGTGCCATCAGCGGTGCCTTGCGGGATGCGCACGCGAACTCGGGAGTCCAGCGTCGGCACCGTCACGGCTCCACCGAGGACCAGCTCGGAGAAACTGACCGGCACGGTCAATTTGAGGTCGTCGCCGCTGCGAGTGAAGACCTTGTCCTTCTTCACGTGCACCGTGACCAGCAGATCGCCCGCTGGCTTTCCGCGCTGACCAGCGGCACCTTGCCCGGCCAGCCGCACCTTTTGACCGTCCACAACGCCCGCGGGAACGCGGACGGTGATGGTGCGCGGACGGGTCTGACGGCCTTCGCCGTGGCAGTCTGGGCACGGTTCCTTGATGATGGTTCCTTGCCCGGCGCAGGCCTCGCAGGGGCGCGAGAATCCGAAGGATCCGCGGTTCTCGCTGACCATTCCGCTGCCGTGGCACTGCCCACACGTTTGTGGCGAGGTGCCTTCCTTGGCGCCCGAGCCGTGGCAGGTGGCGCACGGGGCGGGGCTGGTCAGGCGGATGGGGATGGTCACGCCCTTGGTGGCCTCGCGGAACTCCAAGGTGATCTCGGTTTCCACATCCGAGCCGCGATCCCGCACGGTGCTGTGCGTGGCGCCGCGTCCTGCAGAAGCGCCCGCTCCAGCGCCTGCGCCGCCGAACATGCCACCGAAGACATCGCCGAGGCCGCCGCCTCCGAAAATGTCGGACATGTCGTACTCGGCACCACCAAACGAGCTGCCGAATCCGGCGCCGGAGCCGCCGAAACCGCCCATGCCGCTCATTCCGGAGCTCCTGCGTGTGCCGGCTCCGCTCATGCCGAAGCCGCCAGAGGCTATGAGCCGCTTAAACTCGTCGTATTCCTTGCGCTGTTCTTTGTCTCCCACCACGGAATACGCTTCCGAGGCAGTCTTAAACCGTGCTTCTGCTGCTGCATCGCCTGGCTTCTTATCTGGATGATCCTCCCGTGCAATCTTGCGATACGCCTTCTTGATTTCTTCGGCGCTCGCACTGGAGGACACACCCAGGTCGCGGTAGTAGTCCTTATCTACCCACTCCTGTTGTGACATCCTCATTCTCCTTCATAGAATTTGCTGCGGCGTGCATGCGTTTAGTGGCTGTTCTGCCCAAGTGTTTGCCGTAAAGGCCTTACACGCGCTCACTAAATATTCTTGAGTCTACCCCGCTTAACTTTTTTGATCTACTCAACCTAACGCGGCGCTCTACTTATTCATTCCCCAATTCTCCACCTCCTTTTCCCACAGCCTCTCTCATGGCTTTCCCAGCATGTCTCTAGGGCGGTGAGGGCAATGCCTGTCCTGCGGTTCGTTAGGGTGGAGGTATGAGTGCCCGCAGGAACAACTGGTTCAAACGTCTCTTTGGCGATTCCGCCTCAGATTCCTCCAGCGCACGGCCGCAGGGAAGTTCGGATGATTCTTTTTCGACGCCAACCCCGTCCCCTTCCAGCTCTTCCCCCGAGTCTCCGGAGGAGCCAACCCCCACTGAGGCGGAGGTTGAGCCAGTTCCAGCTCGCGCCAGCACGCCTGTGAACGTCAATTCCAGCCCGTACCTGACGGTGTTTGACCCCTCGACGCTGGAAGATGCGGAATTCTACCGTCGCATGCGTGTGACTTTGCAGCCGCTGGAGATCGCCGAAGCATCTGGCGGAACCGCAGACTTCGGGCCCCACGCGCCGGTGCGTCCGTTTAGCGCCGATACGCTGATCCGCCTCACGTTGGACATGCCGCGCGACGGTGCAGAACCCACACCGCCCCAGCCACGGCAGGCAGCAACGGGGCGCGACCGCAAGGTGAGCATGCACGCCACGTTCCCGCTGAACGAACAGACCATGGCGGATCGCGGCCCCGTCGAGGATCTTTACCGTATGGGCTACCGGAACCTGTGGCAGGAGCTCATCGATTCTGACCTGCATGTCAACGAGATCTCGCCGGGCCCTAAGGAAAAGGTATGGGCTTTTGAGGGCACCTCGCCATATATCGGCAGCGCCCCTATCTTCTTGGAGGAGCTGATTGAGAAGTTCCTCCCGCAGATCGATATGGATTCCGGCGTGCTGTTCACCATGCCTTCGACCGGCCAAATGCTGGTGCGTGACGTCACCGCAGGTATGGAACTATTCCACACCATCGGTCTGCTGGCCACGGCGTCCGCGGACGAATACTTCAAGTCCCCGGACAAGATCAGCCCTCGCCTGCACCTGTGGCACGAGGGTCAGATTGAGACAATTTCCGATATCAAGATGCCGGAGCCCGGCGAGCAGCAAACGGAAATTCAGATCAAGCCCACGGCGTATCTGATGACGCAGATGAATGAGGGGCCTGACGCGCCGGAGGATTGGATGAAGGGCTTTGGCAGCCCCTCGGACGATCCTGATGATCCGGATGATCCGGACGACAATGGCCCAGACGGCCCCACTCCCCCGCCGGTGGCGTAAACGCGCTCCATTCCTACACAACAAAGGGCTCCTGCCAGCACATTGCCGGCAGGAGCCTTTCCTGATCTAAACAGCTATTTACTGCTGATCGGTGATGATCACCAGCGCGGTGCGTAGCACCCGGTCACCCAGGCGGTAGCCCTTGCGCAAGACGGTGCCCAGCACCTTGACCTCGCCGGAAGACGTGTCCTGCACGGCCTCGTGGAGATCAGGGTTGAACTCGTCACCTTCATCGCCGAAGGCCTCGACCTTCAGACCACCAAGCACAGCCTGAAGCTTGTCGTAGGTGGACTTCAGCGGGCCGGTCAGATCTCCGTGAGATTCTGCCAACTGAAGATCGTCCATCAGAGGCAGCAGCTTGTCTGCCACATCTGCGCGGGCGTTATCCGCAACTGCCACGCGATCGCGCTCTACGCGGCGTCGGTAGTTGGCGTACTCAGCGGTCACGCGCTTGAGGTCATCAGTGGTTTCCTCCACCTGCTTGCGCAGGCGGTCTTCCTCATCCATTTCCTCAGCGAGTTCCTGCTCGTCAGCAACGGCATCCGCAAAAGCGTCTTCTTCAGCGCCTTCCTCTCCAGAGAGAATGTCCTGAACCTCTTGGTCCACGGCATCAACGTCGGCAGGTTCCGGGTTTACGTCGTTGGCTTCCGTCGCATCCAAGGTTTCCTCATCCGTGGCGGATGGGTCGCCTGGATTGTCAGTCCAGTCAGTCTCAGCCATTACTTCTTGTCATCCTCCTCATCGACAACCTCTGCGTCGACTACGTTAGGGTCCTCGTTTGCCGCACCCTCAGTGTCGCCTGCAGCGGCACCTTCAGCATCTGCTGCAGCTTCCTGCTCGTAGAGGGCCTTGCCGATCTCCTGAGACTCAGCGGAGAGCTTCTCCACTGCATCCTTAATGGCCTCGATGTCATCGCCCTTCAGGGCTTCGTCAACAGCCTTGGCAGCATCCTCGACCTTGTTCTTCTGCTCCTCGGAGATCTTGTCCTCGTTGTCGGTGACGAACTTGCGGGTCTGGTAAGCCATGGTCTCTGCAGAGTTGCGGACTTCTTGCTCCTCGCGGCGCTTCTTGTCCTCGTCTGCATGAGCCTCGGCATCCTTAACCATGCGGTCGATCTCTTCCTGAGACAGTCCGGAGCCATCCTGAATGCGGATGGTGTTCTCCTTGCCCGTTCCCTTGTCCTTGGCGGACACGGAGACGATGCCGTTGGCGTCGATATCGAAGGTGACCTCGATCTGTGGAACTCCGCGTGGGGCTGGAGCGATGTCGCCCAGCTCGAAGGATCCCAGCAGCTTGTTGTGAGCAGCCATCTCGCGCTCACCTTGGAAGACCTGGATCTGCACGGAAGGCTGGTTGTCCTCAGCCGTGGTGAAGGTCTCCGAACGCTTGGTTGGGATGGTGGTGTTGCGTTCGATGAGCTTGGTCATCACGCCGCCCTTGGTCTCAATGCCCAGGGACAGAGGGGTGACGTCCAGCAGCAGCACGTCTTTGACCTCGCCACGCAGCACGCCGGCCTGCAGAGCGGCACCCACGGCAACAACTTCGTCTGGGTTAACGCCCTTGTTTGGCTCCTTGCCGCCGGTCAGGTCCTTGACCATCTCGGAAACTGCAGCCATACGGGTAGAACCGCCCACCAGCACAACGTGGTCGATGTCCTTGACATCGACCTCGGCATCCTTGAGAACCTTCTCGAAAGGAACCTTGGTGCGCTCCAGCAGATCCTCTGTGATGCGCTGGAACTCGGTGCGGGTCAGGGTCTCGTCCAAGAACAGTGGGTTCTTGTCTGCGTCCACCGTGATGTACGGCAGGTTGATGCTTGCCTGCTGGGAGGAAGACAGCTCGATCTTTGCCTTCTCAGCAGCCTCGCGCAGACGCTGCAGAGCCATCTTGTCCTTGGTCAGGTCGATGCCATTGGCGCTCTTGAACTTCTCTACGAGCCAGTCGACGATGCGCTGATCCCAGTCATCGCCACCCAGCTTGTTATCACCAGCGGTAGCGCGAACCTCTACCACGCCGTCGCCGATCTCCAGCAGGGAGACGTCAAAGGTACCGCCACCGAGGTCGAAGACCAGGATGGTCTGCTCCTTATCGCCCTTTTCCAGGCCGTAAGCCAGTGCAGCCGCAGTGGGCTCGTTGACGATGCGCAGCACGTTCAGTCCTGCGATCTGTCCAGCTTCCTTGGTTGCCTGACGCTCAGCGTCGTTGAAGTATGCAGGAACGGTAATCACCGCATCGGTGACGTCCTCGCCCAAGTAAGACTCAGCGTCACGCTTGAGCTTCATCAGCGTGCGAGCGGAGATTTCCTGTGGGGTGTAATCCTTATCGTCGACGTTCTGCGTCCAGTCAGTGCCCATGTGGCGCTTGACGGAGCGGATGGTGCGATCGACGTTGGTGACCGCCTGGTTCTTGGCGGACTGTCCGACGAGAACTTCACCATTCTTAGCGAATGCGACCACGGAAGGGGTGGTGCGTGCTCCCTCGGAGTTGGCGATAACGGTTGCCTCGCCACCTTCCAATACGGAAACCACAGAGTTGGTGGTTCCCAAGTCAATGCCTACTGCGCGTCCCATTTCTTTGTCCTCCTATGTAAGTGAACGGTGTATTTTATTTGAGCCTTTAGTGCCTCAGACTCAAGTACTGACATCCAGTATCCGCAAAATTTTCTTTGCGTCAAATTAACTTGAGTCCGTCCAGCTCAACTAGCTGACATCCTATACAACTCACGGCCACCCAAAGTTGTTCCCGATTCACTCAACTTTTTCCAAAAATTTTTCCCAACCCCTTCCCACCTGCAGCGATATCCTCCAAGAGTTTTCAATTAACCTAGGGACATGAGCTTTTTGGATCGGTTCGCCTCCCTGTTCTCCACAGATTCCTCCGAACCACAGACCACCATCCCCGCCGAGCCACCCCACGCGCTCCGGCAGCACTTCGCCGTATCTTCCCGCGAAGTCAACGGCTTCGAGGTCTATTCCGTGGCCCCCATGAGATTCGCGGAAACCAGCGCCACGGACGTCACCCACTACGATCCACACGCGGATTCCCTCGGCGAACTCCCCGCCGCCGATGCCGCCACCCAAGCAGTGCTGTACCTGATTCCCGGCGGCTTTGCCCAGCCAATCAAGGCGCGGAACTGGGATTTCATTGCCCAGATGGCCGAGGCCGAGCTTCGCGTAGAGATTCCCTTGTACGGCCTCATCCCGGACTACGACTGCACTCACGGCTTAGATCTCATCTCTGCCGTCTACGCCCAATTGGTCGAAGATCACGGTCCAGAAGATATCTCCGTCATCGCTGATTCCGCCGGTTGCAGCCTCGCCCTCGGCACGTTTATTGCAGATTCCAGCCTTCCCGTGCCCCGGCAGTTCATCCTCAACGCGCCGTGGGTGGACTTGGATTTGAGCAACCCTGGCGTCGAAAAATATAAGGACGCTGACCCCATCCTCGATCCCACCCAACTACGACCTCAAGGCAACTTGTGGGCCCAGGGCCTCGTGCACGCGGGCATCACGGACCCAGGTCACGCCACCGCGCATCCCATCGTCTCCCCGCTCAACCTCCCGGTGGAAAGGTGGCAGGAAGTCCTGGCCGGCGCAACGGTGGACGTGTGGTGCGGGGACAGGGATCTTTCTTTTCCCGACGCCACCGCGCTCACCGACCGCCTCAACGAAGCCGGAATCTCTGCCACCTTGCATCCCCAAGCGGGTGGAGTGCACATGTTCCACCTCACAAAATCACGCGAGGCCAAAGCAGCGCGCAAGGAGATGATTGCGCTTGTGACCAGCCAAAAATAGATAGTTTCGCAGTCTGAAACTCCGCACCTTTGGACAGGACGGCCGTCCCCAAACTCAGATTCCACGCCTCCCGTGGACTACCATGAGTTGAATTGGGTAATGCCGATTCTGGCCTGCAGGCCAGAGCATTGCCGCTTAGGAAGCTCGCCGTCGAATATCCGTAAGGGAGACCCGCAGATGTCCGCTGGTAACCCCCAATCTCAACCCGGCGAGGAGAAAAAAACCCTGCCGGAAGAAACAAGGAAGCCTGAAGCCACCGTGAGTACCTCCGGTTCAGAAACCGCCACTGAAGAGCAAGAATCTTCCCGTTTTGACCGGTTCATGGACAAAGCCCAAAGCATCATGCCTATCTGGGCATGGGTGGTCTGCGTGGGCATCATCATGGCGATTCTGCTGTCCATCCTGGCCTTCTTCATGATGAAGACCCTGGACGTGGGCCGGGACTCCTTCACCGGAGGAGACACCACGCTGTCTCCTCCGCACCCGGCCGCGACAACGACCGGCAAATGGGACGATGCCCCAGAGATTGGCGGCGGTGACGGCACTGCCGGTTCGGTCTACACGGAGTACTACGTGCCCCCGGCGCCGGCTGAGCCGTCCACCGAGGAGCCCCAAACTTCCGAGCCGAAGCCTTCCAGCTCCAAGCCAAAACCGTCGGATTCCCCCAAGCCTGAGCCCTCTGCCCCGAACGCACCTACTACCTCGGCACCTCCTGCCCCATCCGCTAATCCCAGCCCCTCACCGGAGCCCACGCCCACCTCTGGCGGCGACGCAGGAACCGGAAACGGTGGCGGCAACGGCACAGGTAATGCCGGTGGCAACGGCTAGTTGTTCCGTCTCATAATTCGGAAAATCCCTCCCAAGGGTTAGATTCCGCCTCGCCCAACTGGCACAATGGGAAGAATGAGTAAACCCCTTCGACCCAGCGAACTGCGCACGCTTGATCAATCGACCAAGCTGCAAAACGTTCTGTACGAAATCCGCGGACCGGTTAATTCCGAGGCGGAACGTATGGAGGCGGATGGCCACCGCATCCTCAAGCTCAACACTGGCAACCCTGCCGTGTTCGGTTTTGAGGCGCCGGATGTGATCATGCGCGACATGATTGCGGCGCTGCCTACTGCGCAGGGCTACTCCACATCGAAGGGCATCATCAGCGCACGTCGCGCCGTATTTTCTCGCTATGAGGTCATCCCAGATTTCCCCACGTTTGACGTGGAAGATGTCTACTTGGGCAACGGCGTATCCGAGCTGATCACGATGACCACCCAGGCGCTACTCAATGATGGCGACGAAGTACTCATCCCCTCTCCCGACTACCCACTGTGGACCGCCGCGACCTCCCTAGCTGGCGGCAAGCCCGTGCACTACTTGTGCGACGAGGAAGATGATTGGAACCCGTCCATTGAGGACATCCGGGCGAAGGTCACCGAGCGCACCAAGGCAATCGTGGTCATCAACCCGAACAATCCCACGGGCGCGGTCTACTCCCGCGAGGTATTGCAGAAGATTGTGGACGTGGCTCGGGAACATTCTTTGTTGATCCTGGCCGACGAGATCTACGACAAGATTTTGTATGACGACGCCAAGCACATCAACATCGCCAGCCTCTGCCCAGATCTTCTGTGCATCACCTATAACGGCTTGTCCAAGGCGTATCGCGTAGCAGGCTACCGTGCTGGATGGATGGTTATCACCGGCCCGAAGCACCACGCGGAGGGTCTGATCGAGGGCATTACCTTGCTGGCCAGCACCCGACTGTGCCCGAATGTTCCGGCACAGCATGCCATCCAGGTGGCGATCTCCGGCCGACAATCGATCGATGACCTGGTGCTGCCGGGCGGTCGCCTGCTGGAGCAGCGCAACGCCGCGTGGGAGAAGCTCAACGAGATCGACGGTGTGAGCTGCGTGAAGCCTATGGGCGCGCTGTATGCATTCCCGAAGCTGGACCCGAACGTGCATGAGATTCACGACGATGAGAAGTTCATGTTCGATCTCTTGCGTGCAGAAAAAATTCAGATGGTGCAGGGTACCGGATTCAACTGGCCGACCCCGGATCACTTCCGTGTGGTGACCCTACCGTGGGCTCGTGATCTGGAGCGCGCTATCGAGCGTTTGGGCAACTTTTTGTCCAGCTACAAGCAGTAATGCTCGGTCACGAAACATGCCTTTACTAAGGGCAGGTTTCGCAAAACGCACCCGCTCGAGGGTAGACCTCGGGCGGGTTTTGTGTTATTCACCACTATTTGCAGATTGTCGCATAATTTGTGCATTCTTCGCCGAGCTGCAGGCGCAGCAGCGGGCACGTTCCCCGGTGATTTCCAGCTGCCACAGCGCTGGAATGACGAAGGCGTTCCCGTCACACACCCGGTGACCACGTTTCGCCGACAGACCACCGAGACCAGCGCAAAGGTCAAGGGAGAAGGCGAGCTGGCGAAGTACCTAACCCAGCAGTACGGGTTCTCCTACGTCTACGAGGTGTACTGGAAGCTCAACCAGGTGGACGGCCCCTATGAGTTGCCTGCGCACTAGCAGGGCAAGTTGGTGTGGGGATTCACCATGCTGGATAGCAACAACCAGAATGTCAAGTGCAGCGAGGATCACTCATGGCAGCCAGAGGGCCGGCCGTACACCTCCTCCGTCCCGGAGGCGAAGTACTCCGAGCTGCGCATGGACGATGCACCTGCGTGGTAGGTCACTGAAGTACTAAGCAACGAAGCAGTCCAGCGAGTTTCTCGCTGGACTGCTTCGTTTTTCGTATGCCCTAGCGACACCGTTGGGCTAATTCAATTAACCGCGACCCAGAGCGCGGAACTCCCAACCTGCGGACTTCCATGCCTCGGTATTCAGGCAGTTGCGTCCGTCGATCACGATGGGCTTTCCGTGCACTGGCTCGCCCGCCACGAGGGTGCGAGCCCATTCCGGATCCAGCTCCTGGAATTCCTTCCATTCGGTGGCAACCAGTACGATCTCCGCGCCGCGCAGCGCTTCCTCGATGGATTCTGCGTAGTTCAGCGTGGGGAACAAGCGCTGTGCGTTGGCCATAGCTTCTGGGTCGAAGACCGTCACCGCTGCGCCGCTGAGGGATAGAGATCCAGCCACATTTAGGGCAGGTGAGTCGCGGACGTCGTCACTATTGGGCTTGAACGCTGCGCCCAGCACGGTGACGTTTCGGCCCAACAGAGAGCCGCCCAGCTCCTGACGAGCTAGCTCGACCATCTTCTCACGACGCCGCATGTTAATGGCATCTACTTCGCGCAGGAAGGACATGGCTTGGTCAGCGCCCAGCTCGCCGGCGCGCGCCATGAAAGCGCGGATGTCCTTAGGCAGGCAACCTCCGCCGAAGCCCAAGCCAGCGCCGAGGAACTTGCGACCGATGCGTTCATCTAGGCCAATGGCATCTGCCAGCGCCGTGACGTCCGCACCCACGGTCTCGCAGACTTCGCTGACCGCGTTGATGAAACTGATCTTGGTGGCCAGGAAGGCATTCGCGGAGACCTTGACCAGCTCCGCTGTGGGAAGGTCGACGACAAGGAAAGGGGTGTCCTGCTGCAGAGCGTCCGCGTATACCTCGCGGGCTAGTGCTTCCGCATTGCCGCCTTCATGAAGTCCCAGGACGATACGGTCTGGGCGCAGAGTGTCTTTGACTGCGTGACCTTCACGCAGAAACTCTGGGTTCCAGGCCACCTCGATAGAAGCGCCATCGTTGGTATTTTCGTCTGCCAAGGCCTGCAGCTGTGCTGCGGTTCCTACGGGAACGGTGGACTTTCCCAACACGAGGTGCTCGCCCTCGATCAGCGGCGCCAAGGATTCCACCACAGCGCGGACGTACGTGGTATCCGCGGCATAAGAGCCCTTCTTCTGGGGAGTGCCCACGCCGATGAAGTGCACGTTGGCGAACTGCGCGGCTTCCTCGTAATCCGTGGTGAACCCCAATCGCCCGCTATCTAGGTTTCGCTGCAGCAGCTCTGGAAGGCCGGGTTCGAAGAACGGAACTTTGCCTTCCGTGAGGGACTTGATCTTTGCCTCATCCACGTCCACACCTAGCACGTCGTGCCCCAATTCCGCCATGCAGGCGGCGTGGGTAGCGCCCAGGTATCCCGTGCCAAACACAGTCATACGCATAGGTGTTGATGCTACCGAGCGCAAGTGAATTAACGGTGAAACGAAGGTAAATGATTAGTCATTACTTTGCCTAGCCCACAGGGCCGCTAAGCAAAACCTATTCTCGGCCTAGTTTTCGGCGCTCACTTCATTGTTTTTCAACCAATCCCGTGCGATACGCAAAGAGTTCGCCTTCTCTGGGCCGGAATTGCGCAAGTTCATCTGCTTGAGCTCTTCCGTGGTGAGCTTGTCCTGCACCTTCTGTAAGGTCTCACGCATCTGCTCCGTCATGCTGTCCTCGCGGGACAGCGGCACCACATTCTGCGGGAGAATCAACAGCTTCGGATCCTGCAGCTCCACCAGTTCCACCTCCCGGCCGTTTGGCCCGAGCACCGGCGTGGTGGTGTAAATATCGGCGGTATCCACGGACTTCTCCAACAAAGCCTGGACGGTCAGCGGGCCTCCGCCATCGCTGATAGGCACCAACTGCATGCTCTCCGCTGGAACCCCATACACGGAGGCCAGTCCCGGTGGACCATAGCTGCGGGTCTCAATTTCGGGCGATCCACCGATTTTCAGTGATCCACCATTGCCCGCCACCAGTTTGCGGAGATCTCCCAAGGTTTGTAGGCCATATTGCTCCGCAACTTCTGGCAGCACGCGATAGCTGTCCTTACTCTCGCCGGGTGCCACTGGACCGCTGCTCAGGCCTGCGGGAAGCACCTCGTTCAAAGCGGAGACCGCCTGTTCAGTGTCTGTGCCTGGACCCAGATCCACCTGCGGCGCTCCCGGGGATTCTGCGTAGTACTGCGCCACGTTGCCCACGTATTCCGGAACGATATCGATCTCACCGTTTTCCAAAGCTGCCAGGTAGGCATCGCGCGCACCAATCCCAGGAACCAGTTCTGCGTGGATCCCCTGCTTTTCCAACGCTTGCACGTAGATCTGAGCGATAATTTCGCTTTCCGGGAAATTTGCTGCGCCCACGCGCACTGTGTCCCCGCTGCGCGCTCCACCAAAGACGGTTCCCCCGGCCACAATGGCCACCACCAGGACTGCGCTCAGCACGGCCACCAACAACGGGAGTCCGCGCCGGTCTCCCTGAGCTTCCCCGACACGCGTCGACGACTGCTTCGGCGGATGCGGTGGCAGCATGCGCATCGCCTCCAAAATGATGACCAGCACGATGACCCACACCACGCCCACCAGCATCATGTGGGTATCGCGCTGAGCCAGTCCATCGATCAAATACCTGCCCAAGCCACCCGCACCGATATAGGCGCATAGCGTGGCAGTGGCCACAACCTGGGCTGCTGCGCTGCGAATACCATCGAGAATTTGTGGGAGAGCCAGCGGAATCTCCACCGAGCGGAGAGTCTGCATTTCCGAATGTCCGGTGGCTCGCGCGCCATCAATGACGCTTGGCTTGATCTGCTGCACGCCTGCATAGGAGCCAGCCAGGATCGGAGGAATGGCCAAGATCAGCAGCACGATCATAGATGGCAGCCATGCCCGATCCACCGCCCCGCCCGGCAAGAACAACGCTAGGACAGTCAGCAGACCCAGCGAAGGAATTGCGCGCAATCCGCCGGACATGGCCACGGCAACTGCACGCCCTCGCCCGGTATGCCCGATGAACAGCCCCAACGGCACCGCGATGAGGATCGCCGGAACGAGGCCCAGAAGTGAGAGCCACACGTGCTCCCATATTCGTTGGCCCACGGTGGCATTAAAGAAATCGCTAAGCATGACCGGCCTCCCGCAGAACTCGTTGCCACGGCATCAAAATGTGCCCTAAAACAACCAGAATCGCGTCCATGAGCAGCGCCACCACCACGATCGCCAGCGTTCCCACGATGATTTGCTCCGGGTAACTGCGTAGGAACCCCTGAGTGATCAGATCGCCGAGGCTACTGACACCCACCAGCGCTCCAACGCTGACCATGCTGATGGTGGACGCACTGACCACTCGCATGCCCGCCAGAATGCCTGGCCCTGCCAGCGGCAGCTCGACGTTCCAAATCCGTTGTCCCTCTGAGTAGCCAAGCGCACTCGATGCGCCTACGGCCGCCGATTGTGTTGCCGACGCCGCCGTGAACGATTCCGCGACCACGCGAGTCTGCAGCGCCATCCCGTAGAGAAACAGCGCGCTGATGACGTTGAATGGGCTGAGAATCGGAGAGTCAAATATCATCGGCAGCAGCAGAAACAGCGCCAAGGAAGGAATGGCGTAGAGGATGCTGGTCAAGCCGATGATGATCGCGCCGCCGTCGAGAAATTTCCGCGACGTATGCTGCGCCGAGAGGCGATAGGCGGCCCAGCCCAACGGCAAGGAAACAAAGAAGGTCAACACGATTGGTGGCAAGGCAAGCCACAGGTGGCTCACCCCCAAATCCAGCACCGTATCCCAATTGGTGGTCAGCCAATTCATGAGCGTTCCAATGGCCCAATAACCGCACCAAACTGATCAACCACCACGTCTTGGCCGTTGACGGTCATGACTCGGTAGGTGGAATCGTCGATGCCAATGAAGCTGCGGACGAAGTCATTGGCTGGCTTGGTGGCGATATCTTCCGGAGGTCCCTGCTGCGCGATGTGCGCGCCTTCCTGTAGCAGCACCACATTGTCTCCTAGGGTGAAGGCCTCGCGGACGTCGTGGGTAACCAGGATGACCGTCTTGTGCAGGCGTTCCTGCAACTCAAGCATCAACTCTTGAAGTTCGCGGCGAACAATCGGGTCCACGGCACCGAAGGGCTCATCCATCAGCAGGATGTTGGGATCGCTTGCCAGTGCTCGAGCCACGCCTGCTCTCTGCTGCTGGCCACCCGACAACTCGTGCGGATAGCGGGCCAGCTGCTCCTCGGTGAGTCCCACCTGGGCTGCAGTGTCCCGTGCGCGCTTTTCTGCTTCCGCCTTGGATACGCCGTTGAGGCGCAGCACCGTGCCGATATTGAATCCCACGGTGCGATGTGGCAGCAGACCCGCATCCTGCAATACGTAACCGATTGAGCGGCGCAGTTGGATCGGTGGTCGATCCGAGACATCTTCATCATCGATGAGCACCATGCCGCTGGTCGGTTGCACCATCCGGTTCACGCAGCGAATGAGTGTGGTCTTGCCACAGCCCGAACTACCGAGGAAGACGGTGGTCTGACCGGTGGGCACTTCAAGACTGAACTGATCCACCGCGCGGCCACTGGCGCCGGGGAATTGAACGCTGACGTTCTGAAAGGTGATCACAATGAGCCCTCAAGGGGTGAGATGGATGGTCCGTGCGCCAAAAGATTGATTGTCCAAGCCTACCCCGAATGGCTCAAAACGTGCCTAGTTCTGAAAATTTAAGTACGCCTTGGATGCGGTGGGACCGCGCTGCCCTTGGTACTTGGATCCCAATGGGCCGGAGCCATAAGGATTAATTGCCGGACTGGTCATCTTGAAGATCGCCAGCTGCCCCACCTTCATGCCGGGGTACAGGGCGATCGGCAAGTTTGCCGCGTTAGACAACTCCAGCGTGATGTGGCCGGTAAAGCCCGGATCGATGAAGCCTGCCGTCGAGTGAGTGACCAAACCGAGCCGGCCCAGCGATGACTTGCCCTCCAATCGTCCCGCGAGATCATCCGGGATGGAGAAGTGCTCCAGCGTGGAACCCAGAACAAACTCGCCGGGATGAAGAATGAAAGGCTCGTCACCCTCGACTTCCACCAGGGTGGTCAGCTCTTCCTGCGGAAGCTTGGGATCGATGTGCGTGTACTTGGAGTTATTGAACACGCGAAAAAAGCCGTCCAGGCGCACGTCGATGCTTGAAGGCTGGATCATTGATGCATCGAAGGGATCCAATACGAGGCGCTTAGCCTCGATGGCTGCTGTGAGGTCTCGATCAGATAAAAGCACAACCCTAGGATACCGTGCGCACTACTCTGGCTTCCGGACTATGGGGAATTGGTGCGATCCGATGCGCCATAGGCCCACTTTTGCGCAACGTTGTGAAATGCTGCACATTTGGGGGGTAGGGATTCTGTTTTTTAGCGAACTCCCCTCGTGATTTGAATCACCACCGAAGGCCTGCCAGATTTCTACAGTCTCAAGAAGGGCTTTAAGGTTCTGCATTCTGTTAAACAATGCAAGGTTCTTTTTTCGGGTTTAAACCTAAGAATTTGTTAAAACTGCAGCCTTCGATAGATTAAGATTACCTCGGCGAGAATCGGCGTTTTCCCTGCATCTCACACAAAACCGCACCTCACATGTGCTGAATTAAGATTCAGGAAGTGTTAATGAAGTTATTAAGAACTGCGGTATAAATGGAGGTGAACTTTAAGTAACAGCATTCTTGCTTCCTTGCTGGCAGAAACTCAGAGAGCATCTCTGGCCCATCAATGCACAACAATCAATTTTCTTATTTGGTGCAGTATCTGAAATTTAGCTGTATTGTTCCTGTTGTCAGGATGCGAAGAACCTCCCGGAAAGACTGGTTCTAAATAAGTTTCGCATTCTTCGGCTTTCATTCATCTCACCTGAAAGGTTTACCAAGATGCGTAAGCTCCGTAACTCCGCTCTGGCCATCGCCACCGCCACCACCGTCGCACTAGGCGGAATGACCGTCGCTGGTGCTCAGGACGGCGGCGCTCTGCCAAACGAAGAGTCCAACGTCAACCTCTCCGAGACCGGCTCCTCCGCTGGCTCCCTGGGCGATGCCCTGGAATTCGGCGAAGAAGCTGATCCTCGTGCCATCTTCGGCTCCGACAAGTCCGGATTCGGCGACCAGCCGCTCTGGGCTCAGCTGATGTACGGCGTAGGTGTTGCAGGCGTGGCCGCCTCCATCTTCGGCTTGGTCATTGCTCCAGCAGCCAACTTCATCTACGCCAACTTCCTCGCTAAGTAATCACTTCAGCGGACCACTTTCCACCACGAATAAGAGAAGGAATATTTTCATGAACAACTTCCGCAAGGCTGCACTGGCTCTGGCCACCGCTTCCGCAATCACCCTGTCCGGCACCGCAGTTGCAGGCGCACAGGAGAACACCGAGACCCCTGACTCCTCCGCTGCGCTGTCCTCCTCCGAGAACACCACCGAGGGCTCCACCAACGAGGATTCCGCTACCGGTTCCTCCAACCTCCTGTGGAAGATCGGCAACATCCTGGGCGCTGACCAGGGCGTGTCCGGCGAGGACATCTTCGGCTCCACCCAGACCGAGAACCAGCCAGCATGGGCTGCCCTCTTCAAGTGGGGCACCATCGCTGCTGTCACCGGCACCGTCGTTGGCATCGGCATCGGCATCGCCAACGAGCTGAAGAACCGCGGCATCATCGTTTAAGTTCTTACGCTGACTCACCCGCGGCGCTCGCCGGCCGTGAATCAAAAATCCGCCTCCGATCAACACTGATCGGAGGCGGATTTTGCTATTGCTACAAACGCCAGCACATGCGCGGAAACTACACCCGCGCTACTCGCAGGTCACAATCGGCTGCGGGTCGTACACGGTGGTCTGCGTCTCTCGGGACAACTCTTGACCATTCAGATCCCTGATCACGCGCGTATCTGTCGTCGTAAAACCAGGGGCGCCAGAGGACGGCGAACAGTGATCGTCCTTATCCACGGTGCGCTTCCCCGGCTGCGTCGGATTGGTGCGACCACCAGGGATGGATTCCACTTCCACCTGCTTCTTGCCCTTGATCTTCACGGTGACAGAATCGCCACTGACAAAGCTCTCAATCTGCACCGGAACGTCAAAGGGGTTCTTAAACTGCAGGTCGATGGCACCTTCGTACACAGTCGCCTCGCGCCCAGCCGGGTAGCGGCTGATGTAGTAGGAGTGCGGGGTATGTGCCACGTCTTCCATACCCGCGAAGTAGCTGGCGTTATACAGCGTGGTGGCAAACTGGCTGATGCCACCACCGACGGCCTCGGAAGTGCGACCATCAATGATAATTCCAGACTCCACAAAGCCTTGCGCCGTACCACGCGGGCCGGTGTAACCGTTGAGGCTGAAGGTCTCGCCGGGCAACACGTAGGCGGCGTTGACCATTTCCGCGGTACGGGCAATGTTCAGTCCGGAAGGACCGGAGAAGTCACCCGTGGTGAACTCGCCCATCACTTCGTCGAAGGAAGCCTTTTCTGCTTCGTCAGTGGTGAACGTTGCCGGCTTGTCCTCGTAAACCACCTGCCAATTGCGCTTGTCAGTGTTGAGCGCCTTATCGGAAATATCGCCCAGGGTCTCATCCCACTTGATCTGCACGCCGTCCTGGTGAGGAATCACGCTCAACGATCCGCCGGACTGGCTGAAGCTCGCATTGCGGAATTCCTTTTCTGTGGAACCCAGCTGCTCCTGCAAAACCTGCTGGGCTGCCTCGTTATTCCAGCTCGGCTTGAGGCTTTCGGCCAATTCCGGCTTCTTGTTCTCCGGAACGTCCGGAACAAAAGTCAGGATGCGTCCCATATCGGTGGGCTTGATTTCACCCTTGACTTCGTCGCGACCGAAGAAGGTGATGGGCGCCGAGGTGGCGGGGTTGATCACGTCCCGGATCAGTTCGTCCGTATCTTCTGTGGTGATCTTGGCCTCTGTGACTTCGGCTTCACCGGTAACAGTGTGGTTGGTGCTCAACCACTCGCTCAAGACCTTTTCCCGCAGCTCCTCTGCTTCGATGGTCTGTCCAGGCTCATCGTCGGTCACGTCTGGTTTGCCCAGATCATTGACGGCCAGTGCCGCGTTCTTCGGATCTCGAGTCAGATCACGGGAGAGACGATCCATCGCACGATTGAAGGGACCATCGGCCACTGCGGAAATGATGCCCACTTCACGCTCTTCGAACAGGCTGCGCACGCGCTCGATAGGATTCAGCGGCTGCCTGCCCGCCTGATCCACGGTCGCACCCCAGTCCACCTGCAGCCCAGACTGCGAAGGCTGGATGGTGCTGGACATATTGCCGGCATTAACGATGACGGGCTCGCGCACCTCATCGCCCAAGTCGATGCGAAGCCGCTGCTCAGCTTGCTCTTCGGTCATGCCGCCAATGGCTACGCCGCCCACGGTGGTTCCGCGGGGCACGCGACCTTCGGACATGATCAGGTCCACGCCATAGGAGACTCCCGCGATGCCCACGATGGCAACCAGGATCCACGCCCAGATTGGCACCCGGCGGCGTTTTGCGCGCCCGTGCTGTGGTCGCTTCCCGACTTTCACGAAAGCCTCCTGCTTCGCAATCAATTCACATTCAATACGTGTCTTTGCGGTCGATAAACCTGCATTTCTCGTGGATAGTTTAACGCTTGTCCACGTGTGCTGGGAATTTGCGTGGCAAAAAACTTGCGTGTGCCCGGCGAATTTTCACCTGTGAATTAACTCAGATGAGCGCGAATAGTTGCCTCGTGCACGTGCTCGGCGCTAATCTTTCCGTCGACGATCGCTTGCCGAACAGCCGCGACGGTATCGTCCACGCTGATCGCCCCCGCCGCGGTGAGCGCCTGATCTGCCCCGGCTTGCAGCGCCACTACCGCAGCCTCGGGTCCTGGATGCGAATCAGTCACGGCCTTCATGCCGGTGAGGTCATCAGTGAAAATTGGCCCATTAAATGCAGCAGCGGCACCTCCGCGCGCACTGGGGGAATATCCTCCCGCACGAAGCAGCTGGTAAACGGCTGGATTGAGAGACGCCGGAGTCTGAGCGCCTTCGGTCCCCTCGCCGTCGATCCCCGGGGTCTGCATGTGCCCCACCATCGCGGCCATGCCCGGCAGTCGCGACAGTTCTGCAAAGGGCACCATGTCCGCCGCTTCCATTTCCTCGCGCGGCGGCGCGGTCACGGTCTCCATGTGAGAATCGCCGGTCGCGTGCCCGTGACCTGGGAAGTGCTTCATTACGGGCGTGATGCCTGCGTCCATCAGCCCCTGCGAGTAAGCCGTCGCATAGTCAGCCACCACGGTCGGGTCTGCGCTAAATGCGCGGGAACCAATGGCGTTATCCTCAATGTTTTCCCCACCTGCCAGGTCCAGTACCGGCGCAAAGTCCATCGTAAAACCGAGGTCACGGAGCTTCTTGCCGTGTTCAAACATGATGCCGCGCACCTGTTCCGGCGTGTGTTCCTGGGCCATCTTTTGTGCCGACGCCAACTCGCCCGTCACATCACTGAGTCGCTGCACCAAGCCGCCTTCTTCATCCACGGAAATGACGAGCTCTCCCCCGGCCCGCTCTTGCAGGGATGCCAGGGAACGGGCTGGATCGCCGTGTCCGTTGAGCATGGAGAAGTCCGTGCCCGTGCCCAAGAAGAGGTGACGCACGCCCAGATCCACGGCGCGTTCGGCTTGGTCATAGTCGGTCACGCCCACCGCCAGCAGGGAACCGGCCAAGTCCTCTGCGGGTATGGCGCGGATGCAGTCCTCCGCAGTGGCGCGCGCTTGTTCCTTACTATCTGCCATCAATCCGCGGCATTCCGCGAGGGTGGGATTGTCCGAAAAGGGTTTATTTTCTTGGCTCTGCGAGGCTGATGATTCAGAGCTGGATACGGTGACACTGCTCTGCGTGGCCTGGGGCTGCTCGGCGGTGGAGGAACATCCGGCCAATGCCAAGACGGAAAGTACAACTAATTTTCGGCGCATACTACTAACGTAGACATTGTTAACAGACAAGGAGAATCATGACCGAGCACACAGAGTCCTCTCAGTATTCCGAGTCGAATGCCTCCGCAGCGCCAGCTTCTGCCGGTGCACAGGCAACAGGAGGCGAGGTGTGTTTGATCGCGTATGACGGTTCTCAGCAGTCTCGCTCCGCGATTGAATACGCCGCCAAGTTCCTCTCCATGGATCGCGCGTACATCCTCACGGTATGGGAACCGATCCATCGACAGGCAGCCCGAGCTGCGGGAATGAGCGGAATGATGCAGCACGATTGGTCACAGGATGGCAGCCATGAGTCCACCGAGGAAGACCCTGCTTATGCGGAGGCGGTGAAGATCTGTAAGGAGGGCGTAGAATTAGCTCGCCAAAATGACTTTGATACTGAACCTTTCTTGGTAGAATCATCCACAGCTATCTGGAGCGCTATCGTCGATGCTGCTGAAGAATTGCAGGTTGACCTTATTGTTTCCGGAACTAGGGCACTTTCTGGCTGGAAATCAATACTTCAGTCAAGTGTCTCGGATAGCATCATCAAACATGCGGGCTGTCCAGTATTGATTGTTCCGCCCGGAGTTGGCGAGGATAGTCAGGAATAATTCAGCCCTCGCTTCACCCGCTTAACGCATCACTTAGGAATAGGAATTCGGACATGGCATTTGAGAACGAGCCACAACAACGCCGCTCAGTTGGCCCAGCGATCGCAGCTGCTGTCGTCGGCGTGATCCTCGGTGGCCTTGCCGCCTTCGGTGCGGGTGCCGCTGCCGATGACACCGAGCTCCCCTCTGCTGAAGAAATCGCAGTGAACAGGGATAACGCTTTCTTGGGCTCCGTCCAATACGGCGGCCGTATTGAAGGCTAGGCGAGTAAAGTTACTCGTTTCACCTCTCAGTCTTGGCTAGTTGCGCTGCTGGCGTGGCTAGCTCTCGCTTCTCTCCAAGCCCCCGGTCTCACCGTTGCTGATACCAAGCACGATCTCACAGCAGACCCGTGGGGCTTTTTAGGGCAAGCACTTTCCCCGTGGACGGATGTTTTCCCCCTCGGGCAGTTACAGAATCAGGCGTATGGGTATTTGTTCCCCCATGGCCTGTTTTTTGCGTTACTTTCTTGGGTTCCCGGGTGGATTGTTCAGCGCCTCTGGTGGGGCCTGTTGCTGTTCATCGCCTTCGCCGGAATCATCAAGCTTCTGGAGTGCGTGGGCATCGGCTCCCGCAGCTCGCGAATCATCGCCGCGATCCTCTACGCGCTATCCCCGCGCATCCTCGCCACGCTAGGAGCCATTAGCTCCGAGGCGTGGGTCATGGCCGTGGCCCCCTGGGTTTTAGTACCCGTGGTCTGCGCGATGCGTTCCACTAACCGGGGATACATCCGCCTCATGGCTCTGGCATCCGCCCTGGCCATCTTGGCCTTGGGAGCCGTCAATGCAGTGGCAACAGCCGTTGTGGTGATCCCCGCTGCTCTGTGGTGGCTCGCTTCCTTTGCCAATCCTGCCGAGCGGAAGACTGCCGCCTACTTCGGCGCGTGGTGGGTTCCCGCGGGCATCGCGGCGAGCTTCTGGTGGGTGGGACCTCTGCTGGTGCTGGGCAGCTACTCCCCACCTTTTACAGATTTCATTGAATCCGCAGGACTGACCACCCGCTGGCTGAACCTGCTGGAGGTCCTGCGCGGAACCACCAGTTGGACACCCTTTTTGTCGCCTGAGCGTGAGGGCGGATTCGCTCAGTCCACCGAGTCCGTGTTTATCGTCGGCACCCTGGTGGTGGCGCTCATCGGCCTGTGGGGCTTGAAGCAACGCAGTCTCCCTTATGCCCGCCGCTGGCTGGTGATCTTCTTCCTCGGCGTGCTGGCGATGACGCTTGCCGTGGATCCTTTCTCGCCTCTCAGTAGCACTTATCGCAACTTCCTGGACGGCGCCGGCGCCCCGCTGCGCAACCTCCATAAATTCGATCCACTAGTGCGCCTCGCCTTGGTGGCAGGCATCGCTCATAGCCTGCGTTCGCTGACCTGGCCAGGGCTGTCCAAGCAACGATGGGCGCAGTGGCGCAATCCAGAGGCAAATCCCACGGTGGTGCGCTGCATAGCCACCAGCTTGCTCATCGCCATCGTGACTGCCACCGCCTGGTCTGGGCGCATCCCGCCCGCCGATGGCTTCAAAGCCGTACCGGAGTACTGGCAGCAGACGGCCTCCTGGCTCAACGAGAACGCCACCGGAGTGGGCGATACCCAGCATCAGATCTCCCGCACCATGATCCTGCCCGAGGCTCGCTTTGCCCGCCAGACCTGGGGAAATACCCGCGATGAGCCGGCCCAGCCCCTGCTGGAAGTCCCCTGGGTAGTGCGCGATTCCGTGCCCCTGGTTCAGCCAGAGGCCATCCGCGCGTTGGACGGTGTGCAGCGCGAGCTCGAATCAGGCGCAGAAATCCCCACGCTCGCGGCCACTTTGTGGAACCAAGGCGTGGGGCAGGTGGTCATCCGTACAGACCTCACCAACTCCGCGAACACTCCTGGCGCCACAGCTATCCTGCGCACGTTGCACAACTCCCCCGGCTTCGAGGAAGTCGCAACGTTTGGAGAGGGCGAAGGCGGCGATGGCTCCATGCCCGCCATCCAGATCTTCCGCATCACCCCACCACAGATGGACAGTAACGCCGAGGCAACCTCAGCGACCGCGGGGGACCTGCGAGTCATAGACCGTGACAACGCAGAGGTAGTCGCCGCTGGACCAGAGGCCATGCCGCGCCTCGCAGAGGCCGATAGTGCCTTGGGAAGGACGGAAGCACCGAGAACGCGGGTTTTGGCGTCGGACAACACGGAGACCAACGACATTCAAACCGTCACGGACACGCCGGCGCTGCGGGACCACAACTACGGCAACGTCGTGGACGCGGACTCGGAGATCCTGGCCACGGACGATAAATCCAGCCTGCTCAATCCCGTGCGCGACTACCCGGTGGGCGATCTCTACCCCTCCGCCAGCAACGATGGCATCACCCATGTTGAGACCACCGGCGCCATCACGGCGAGCAGCTCAGCGGCTGATCCCACCAACTTCTCCGGCGCGGATACCGCCAGCGGATTGAATGCGGCAGTGGATTCGGACACCTCCACGGCGTGGCGTCCGGCCAACGGCGTGTCCTCGGGACAGTGGATGGAGGTACAGCTTCCCGCGTGGAAGAAGCGCCTGCAGGTGGAATTCCAGACCCAAGGTGCCCCGGCGCGCATCCAGGTCACCTCGCTGTATCGCGAGGGTGAGTCCGATCCCCATTCGGAGGCGGATACCGAGGATGCCGTGCGCACCTCCACTACCGTGACCACCACTCCGGATGAGCCGACCACGGTGAAGATCCCCGTGGGCCAGGCCAATGCGGTGCGCCTGACAATCCTCAGCGCGTTCGGTGACGTGGGCATTTCTGAGGTGACGTTGCGCGACGGGCGTTCCGGCGAGGACATCACCCCGCAGCGCCGCATCACCGTCCCGCAGCCGGCCGATGCCAACCCCACGGCCGTCAACCGTTGGGTGTTCGGGCAGGAGATTCCCGAAGGCACGATGCATCGCACCTTCACCGTCCCCGAGCGCGATGCGGGGCTCGGGGTGGGTCAAGACGGCGAGACGCACGTGGTGATTGGCACTCCGAACTGCACGGATGATTCTCGCCCCGTGCCCGCGAAGGTGATCGTCGACGGCGATGAGCACTCGTGTGGGGATACCGTGAGCCTGACCGCTGGCGAGCACTCCGTGAGCACCACGGCCCGGTGGGTTTCTCTCACCGCCGCCGAGCCGCTGCTGGCCGAGGCCGTGCGCAATGCTCCTACGGCCACGCCACTGCCCGTCAGCGGAGGTTCGGGTGCGGGCCCCTCGGGCGGCGACGCGCAAGTCAATGGCGATGAGTACGAGATCGCCGCTGCCCCGCAGGAGCGAATCATCTTCGCCCCGAGCGATGCCAACCCCGGCCGCATCGGCACTCTGGAATCCGCTGATGGCTCCACCGAGCTGCAGCCGATCACCGTTAACGGGTGGCAGCAGGGGTGGATCGTCCCGGCGGGCGCGTCCGGCACATTCTCCATGTCCTTCGCCGCCACCGGCCTCTACCAGGGTTGGTTGGCCGCGGGGCTAGCCCTAGCCGTGCTGTTGGTGGGCGTTGCGGTCTTTTCTTTCCGACGCCACCGCGGGTTGATTCCGCTCATGCGCACCGAACGTGATGCGTTCTACGCAGCGCAACGCGATGAATCCTCCGGCCCGGGCTCTTTCGGCACGATAGTGCGGTGGACACTGCTGGGGAGCTTCGGTCTGGGCACAGTGATCGCCGCGCGCCACCCGTGGGGCACAAGCAGCTACGCCGGTGACTACTGGCTGGCCACAGTAGCTTTTGCGGTGTCCTTGCTGGCGGTGGTTGTGTCCCACTTTCGCCGCTGATCGCGCCACCACGCGTTGATCCACTGGCGCGCGGGCTCCTCCACCACTGCATAGCTCAGCGCGGCCACGGGCACGGTGAGCACAAAAGTGGCCACGAGTACCAGCGCGGTATAGCCCTGGAACAGACCGATGCCCAGCAGCGGAAAGACCAGCGAGAGCATGGACATGTGCCACAAGAAGATGCTGTAGCTCCAACGGCCCAGCGCTTGCATCCAGGAGCTCTCCAGCCAGCGCGATCGCCCTGACAGGGCATACGGCATGATCAGCGCGGCTGCGAAGAGCGTGCCGTACAGCGTTCGGCGTGCAAACTCTGCGGGTTCCGCGTGCGTGAGCCCCTCCGGACCGTCACTAGCCGCCACCGCCAACATTGCTACGGCAAAGGCCCAAAACAGTGGGCGGCACCGGGCGATGAGCGTCTGCGCCCGCGGGGTGATCCGCCCCTCCAGCTCTGCGGACAAGAAGCCCACGGCAAACCACGCAGCAAAGGCCGGCGGCATGATGTGCGGATTCAGAGCTCCCGGGCCAGGTGCCGAAGCGAAAGCCGGGATGAACGCCCACCCATAGGAAATCAGTGCCAGGCCGATGATGCACAGCACGCGGATCCCCCAGGAGCGTCGGCCGAACAGCACCGCGATCAGCGGCAACACCAGATAAAACGCCATTTCCACGGAGAGCGACCACAGGTGAGTCAAGCCGCCCAGCAGACCGCCCTCCACATAGATCTGCACCAAAAAGACATTGGACAGCATCTGCCACCACTCTGGATTTCCCGCCACCGGGAATAGCAGCAAGACCACGCCCACCGTCACCAGATACGCGGGCATGATGCGGCCCACGCGCTTGACGTAGTAACCGAGCACGGTCCGACGATTGCTGGCGTCGAAAAGATTCCACGAAAAATCAGCACGGTGCCGCCGCCACAACAAAAACCCAGACAGGGCAAAAAACACGGGGACAAAGAAATCCGTGCGCGCCAACATGCGGTTGATCAGGGAACCGGTGTCCGCTCCGGTTTGGAAAGCCACGTGCGTGACAATGATGCCGCAGCAGGCGATGGCGCGAAGACCCTCGAGGGCGGGCAAGAAAGGGGTGGGTTTGGTGTCCATAGTGATCGGGGCAATCCTAACCGAGGTCACACCAGTAACACGCCGATGGAGAAAAAAATTTCTATTATTCCAACTAATTTCATTTCTTTGGCTAAAGTAAGGACAATCGTGAGCTGCCAATCCGCAGCACGAGACCCGAACGTTTAGCAAGGTCAGGAAATTGTATGAAGAAAATTCTCTCCTATGTGTTGATCGTACTGGGTGCTGCAGCGCTAGTACTGGCCATCGCATTGCCCACCTACGTAGTTCCAAAGGGTAGGGTTCTCCCGCTGAACCTGGTGTCCACCACCGGTACCAATGAGGTGGAATCCAACCTGCTGGACTCGGCAGCGCTCGGCCAGAACAAGCCACTGCCTGAGCACGCCAACAAGCCAGAATGCCGCGGCAAGACCCCTCAGTTCAGCTGCTTCATCGGCACCAGCACTCCACTGAAATCCCAGCGCTTCACCGTGGCTCAGGAGCCCTCCAACAAGGACGAAGTCACCCTCGAGGTCGGTACTACGCTGTTCCGCACGGACCGCGACGAGCCTCGCAACCTGCTGAACGCAACCATCGAGCGCATCACCCTGGACCGCGAAACTCAGATGCCGGTGGACGAGCCAGTTTCCACCATCGATATCCAGCCTTCCAACGCCGCTCTGGAGCAAGCAGCTGAGCCAGGCGAGGGCTTCACCAGCGCCAACGAGCCATTCGTGCGCTCCGGCATCCAGTACCAGTTCCCAATGGGCACGGACCGCAAGTCCTACCCATACTTCGACTACCAGGTGCTGCAGGCCAAGGACATCGACTTCGTGGAAGAAGTTGAGCAGGACGGCGAAAAGGTCTACCACTTCCAGCAGACCGTGGAGCCAACCGAGCTGTACCCTAACGTTCGTCAGATGCTGGAAGCAGACGGCGAGCTCTCCGAAGCTGACAAGAACTCCCTGACCTCCCTCCGCTTGAAGTTCCCTGCTGAGCAGTGGGGTCTGGAGCGCGACGAGATCCACGAAGGTGCTGCCTCCAAGAAGGAAAGCGAGGACGATGAAGATGCTCTGCCAGACGTGGAGATGTCTCGCTTCTACGCCGTGAACCGCGACATCTGGGTCCAGCCGGACACCGGCGTGATCGTCAAGGGTAGCGAGGAAATCTGGCAGTTCTACGCGCAGGATCAGGAAGAAGCAGACGAGATCGCTCAACCAGAAAACCGCGAAGAAGAGATCGCTAACCCTGAACGCACCGCTACCTACTTCCCTGGCAAGTGGGATCAGGCATCCATGGATGCACAGATGGCCAAGGCTAAGGACGGCCTGGATCGCATGCAGACCATGGGCACCGTAGTGCCTTGGATCCTGGCGATCGTCGGCATCATCTTCCTGGTGCTCGGCTTCATCCTGCACCGTCGTTCCTAGTAGTTACTGAGCTTCACCGCTTTACTCCGCGAGACCCCGCTCCCACGCACTCTCGAGCTCAAGACCGCCGTGGTCCTGACCTCCATGACAGCTTTCGCTCGTCAGCCAACGTGGTAGCGGGGTCTCGTATTTGTCTGCCCTGCCATTAGGATGAATCCGTGCCTTTGACCTCGCTGCGTTCAGCCCGCGCCACCAAAGCGGTTCTTCCCCTCTGGGTGCTGTTGGTCTCCGCGGCGACACTGTGGCCGTTCTGGCTGGCCTTCGCCACCCCTAGCTCCGGCTACGCATTCATGGTGCGGGACATGATGATCCCGGCGCGCATGCCCCTGAATGACCTCAACGAGGGCCTCTCCTCCAGCGCTCCCCGCGCCATCCCGCAGGACACCCTCCTGTCCGTATTCCTGCCGCCGCTGTCCACGGTGTGGATTGTGGCCGCCATGGTGTTGTTCTGCGCCATGGCGGGCATGGTCTACACGGCATGGTGGGTCCGCCGCACGGTGGGCGCGAGTCTGCCGGTGCAGATGGTCGCCTCCCTATTGCTAGTGTGGAATCCCTTCACGATCGAGCGCATGCTCCAAGGCCAGTGGAGCATCGTGGTGGCCATGTGGCTACTGCCCGCCATTGCCTACACCAGCACGTTTAAGCAGCGCGGCCCCATGCTGTTCTTCTTAGGCATCGCCGCGTTTACCCCCACCGGATGGATGTTGGGCGGGGTCATCGCGCTGGCGTGCGCCCGCAGCTGGTTGGTCGCGGGCGCGCAGTTGTTCCTCGCTGCGCCCTGGTTGTTAGTCACTGTGTTTAATGGGTCCGACGTCAGTGCCGATTCCTCCTCCGCTGCAGCCTTTGCCGCGCGTGCGGAATCCGGAGTGGGCACGTTGGGTGCGCTGATGGGGTTGGGGGGGATATGGAACTCGGAGGCGGTCCCGGATTCCCGGACTGGCTGGTCCGCGGCCATTGGGGTGTTGCTGTGTGCGCTTATGATGATGGGCGCATGGGGCGCGCGGGAGATTATTCGGAGGCATAGTGGAGTGCTGGTGGTGGCGGCGTTGGCGATTGTTGTGCCGTTTCTCCTGTCCACGTCCGCCGGGGTCTCAGTGATGGGACTGCTGATGGACAGCGTGCCGGGAGCTGGACTGTTGCGGGATTCCCAGAAGTTCGTGGCATTGGCCGTCCCGGGGATGACGCTACTGCTGGCACGCGCGGTGCAAGTGATCGCCGGGTGGCTGAATTCAGGGCGCTGGCTGGTTTCCTCCGCCACGGGCATACTCATTGTGCTCACCGTGCCTGCCTTGCCTGCGGAGATGTCCCCGCTGAAAGCTCAGCGCCTGGCCCCGGAGTGGACACAGATCGTCAACGCAGTATCCCAACCCACGCACTCCTCCACCCTTTTACTGCCGCCGGGCAACTACCGCGTGCAGGATGGACGACCCGTCGTGGACCCCGCCCTCAAGCTGCTCCCAGGCAACCCCATCGATCCAGGTTTCCTTATCGTCGACGACAAACTCGTGGACGGCGACCCTACAGCCATCGCCCTGCTGCAGGACACGATGAACGGCGAGGATCACCTCGCGGAAAACAGCGTGGGTTGGGTCCTCGTGGACCGCGATTCCATCGCAAACGGCACGGACACCAGCGCAATGGATCAGCTGTTGGCTCAGCACCAGGTGGTGGTGAAGTCAGACCGCTACGAGCTCTACCACATCGCGGATGCCACGCCCCACGCCCACGAAAACTCTTCCCTGCCGATCTTCCTCGGCGTGGGACTTTACTGGTTTATTTTTGGCCTCGGCCTGTGCTTGAGCGTGTGGCAGATTGTGCTGTGGCGTCGAAAAGAATTCGCTCCCACGCCTGACCAGTAGCCTCCCAGCTAAACTGCGCAGCTCGTTCCTGCGCTGCTCGGCCCATCTCCACGCGCTGTTCCGGATGATCCATCATCCACTCCACCGCGTTGATGAAACCGCCCTCGCTGCCGGCCAGCAATCCAGTGGTTCCATCCACTACGGAATCCCGCAGGCCAGCTGACGAGCTATATCCCACTGTCGGCACCGCATGCTGCGCGGCCTCCACCACAGCCAGGCCCCAGCCTTCCTTGCGGGAGGGCATCACGTGCAGGTCAGCGTGCTCCAAGATCCGGTGCTTCATCTCCTCGGACACGTGTCCATGGAAGCGAACCAAGCCCTCCATGCCCAGCTCGCGGGCGTATTCGCGCAGATTCTTTGCCCACCAGCCATCGCCGATAATGTCCAAGCGGATGTTCGGGTGACAGTTGCGCAAACCCGCCACAGCGTTCATGGCGTGCTCCAGCTGCTTGTGTGGCACCAGGCGGGACAGGGTCACGAGGTGGACGGTGTCTTTGTTGGCGTCGGGCAAAAAAGGAACATGGGGAACGGGATCCACTCCGTTGCGCACAATATCCAACTGGCCAGCAGGAACGCCTAGTTCAACGAGTTCGTCGGCGGACGGCGCGCTCACCGTGACCCAGCGGGACGCGCGGTGTACCCACGGGGAGATTCGCGACTCGATGAACCAGCCCAAGCGGGACAGGAATGGCCCAGCCACAGACCACTGCTCGCGGTGGCAATGATGGGTCAGCACCACCGTGGGCGCGGCCGCGAAAATCGAGGCGAAAAACGGCACCCCGTTCTGCGTGTCCACCACCACATCTGCATCGCGGAAATCCTTCAGCGGGCCGATGCCGAAACGCGCGCCGAGCAGTGCCAGCCAGGCGCGAGGGTATACCGTCAGGTTGCCGCCACCGCGGGAAAACAGCACGGTGGGGCCATTGGGCTGGCCCTTCATCTCCCACCGCTGCGCCCCCGGGTACATCGCGGTACGAAAGACCACTTCATGGCCCTGATCAGCCAGGTACTGCGCCACGCGCTCGAGGTACGTCTCGCTGCCTCCACCCTCGGGGTGATCGGTGTCTCGCCAGCAAAGAAGTACTACTTTCATGATGTGTAGTACCTTACCGCTAAACCGACGTTGCGCTGGAGGATTGCCCACAATGAGAAAAAACTTGCCGGAATGGTTGACCCCCACGGCACTGCGCGCCTGGAGAAAGCGCGCCACCCTCACGCGCGCGCTGGGCTTGCTGGGCGCCTTCCGCTTCGAGCAGACAGCCCCGGGCAAGTTCTACGGACTGCTGGCGCGCGACACAGTCGAGCTGATCTCCGCACTGTGGCAAGGTGCCGATCCCGCTGGTCATGCCACCCTGCGGGGAACCAGGATCCTCGACGTGGGCGGTGGACCGGGGTACTTCGGGGTGGCATTTTCCGACGCTGGGGCGGAATACATCACCTGCGAACCCGACGTGGGAGAAATGTCTGCCGCGGGTATCCAACTGCAATCCTCCGTCCGGGGGTCCGGCCTGGATCTGCCTTTTCGATCCAACTCCTTCGATGTCACCTATAGCTCCAATGTGTCCGAGCATGTTCCGGACCCGTGGCGCATGGCGGACGAGATGCTGCGGGTGACCAAGCCCGGCGGCGCAATGATTTACAGCTACACCGTGTGGCTGGGCCCATTCGGCGGCCACGAGACTGGGTTGTGGCAGCACTACGTGGGCGGTGAATTTGCGGCTCGGCGCTATAAGAAGAAGCACGGAAAGGAGCCGAAGAACCGGTGGGGCGAGAGCCTGTTCGACGTGGGCTGCGGCGAGGGGCTGCGCTACGCGGAGGACGTCACGGCCGGGAAGCGGGCTGCGGCGGACGATGTGGAACTACTGGCCGCGTTCCCGCGCTATCACCCGTGGTGGGCGTGGTGGATGGTTCACGTTCCGGGGTTGCGAGAGTTTGCTGTTTCTAACTTGGTTCTAGTGTTCCGCAAGAACTAGTGCGCGTTACCGTGGGCACCCGACGCCCGAAGGCGACACGTGGGGGTACGCAAGCTGATTAAGATACAACTATTTTCAGCATTGTTCGGTACAGTGATCCATGACACAAGGATGCCCGTGCAAGGGTGTGAGACACGCTGAGATGCCCGAAGTGGCGTCAATAAGAAACGTCGATACATAAAGACGGACCTCAACCACCCAAACACAGGCTCCCAACCTCCGACGATTGGAACCTAAGGAACGTCATGACCAGTAACACTGGCGCCCCAGAGGCCTTCATCTACGACGCAGTGCGCACCCCACGTGGCAAGGGCAAGCCAGGCGGCTCCCTCCACACGGTAAAGCCAGTCGACCTGCTCAGTGGACTGATCGAAGCGCTCATCGAGCGCAACCCAGGCATTGATCCCACCCGCATCAGCGATATCATCGCTGGCTGTGTAACCCCCGTCGGCGACCAGGGCATGGATATCGCCCGCACCGCCGCCCTCAACGCTGGCCTTCCGTACTCGGCCACCGGCCTGCAGATCAACCGCTACTGCGCATCCGGTCTGACCGCCGTGAACCTCGCGGCGCAGAAAATCCGCTCCGGTTGGGATGACATGGTCTTCGCCGGCGGCGTGGAGTCCATGTCCCGCGTGCCAATGGGATCTGACGGTGGCGCACTGGCACTCGACCCAGCTTCCAACTTCTACAACGATTTCATCCCGCAGGGCATCTCCGCAGACATCATCGCCACGCTGGATGGCAAGACCCGCGATGACCTGGACGCCTACGCCGCACGTTCCCACGAGCGCGCCGCTCAGGCATGGCAGGAAGGTCGCTTCGACCGCACCGTGGTTCCCGTAAAGGACATCAACGGCGTGACCCTGCTGGACCGCGACGAGACCGTCCGCCCTGGCACCACAGTCGAATCCCTGTCCGGCCTACGCCCCGCCTTCGCCGCCATCGGCGAGCAGGGTGGCTTCGACGCAGTCGGCCAGACCAAGTACCCACAGATCGAGCAGATCAACCACCTGCACCACGCTGGTAACTCCTCCGGCATCGTCGACGGCGCAGCCCTGCTGGCCATCGGCTCCGAAAAGGCTGGCCAGGACTTCGGCCTCGAGCCTCGCGCTCGCGTGGTCTCCGTTGCCACCTACGGCGTGGAGCCCACCATCATGCTCACCGCTCCAGCCCCAGCCTCTCGCGCCGCACTGGCCAAGGCCGGACTGAAGCCAGAAGACATCGATGTCTGGGAGATCAACGAGGCATTCTCCTCCGTGGTTCTGCGCGCACAGCGCGAGCTGAACATCCCCGACGAGAAGCTGAACATTTCCGGCGGCGCCATCGCCATGGGCCACCCACTGGGCGCTACCGGCGCGATCATCACCAGCACCGCCGTGGATGAGCTGCACCGCACCGGCGGCCGCTACGCCCTGATCACCCTCTGCGTCGCAGCCGGCATGGGCGTGGCCACCATCATCGAGCGCGTCTAAGCGCACACTCCCCTTTTCTTTCGAGACAAGCACGAAACATCACAGGAGAAACAATGAGCGAGAACATGTTCAAGTGGGAGATTGACGGAGACGGCATCCTCACCCTGACCATGGATGACCCCAACCAGCCGGTCAACACGATGAACCAGACGTTCTTCCAGGACTTCCCGGAAATCGTGGACAAGGCCAAGGCTGGAGTGGAGTCCGGAGAGATCAAGGGCATCATCCTGACCTCTGCCAAGTCCACCTTCTTTGCTGGCGGCGACATCAAGAACATGATCAAGTCCACCCCAGCGGACGCCGAAGAGCTCACCAAGCAGCTCAATGACAGCAAGGCCACCATGCGCGCGCTGGAGACCATCGGCGTGCCTGTCGTGGCAGCGATCAACGGCGCTGCCCTGGGCGGCGGCCTGGAGATCGCCCTGGCGACCCACCACCGCATCGCCTCCGATGCCAGGGGCATCAAGATCGGCCTGCCAGAGGTCACCCTCGGCCTGCTACCAGGCGGCGGCGGCGTGACCCGCGTGGTTCGCATGCTCGGCCTGCAGGAAGCCCTGATGAAGGTCCTGACCACCGGCCGCCAGTTCGGTGCTGCCGATGCGCAGAAGACCGGTCTTATCGACGACGTGGTCTCCGCAGACGGGCTGCTGGATGCAGCCAAGAAGTGGATCCAGGAAAACCCAGAAGCTGCACAGCCATGGGACGTCAAGGGATACAAGATCCCCGGCGGTACCCCTACCACTCCAGCGCTGGCAGCCATTCTGCCCAGCTTCCCAGCCACCATCACCAAGCAGATCAAGGGCGCTCCCATGCCAGCGCCAAAGGCCATCCTCAAGGCTGCTGTGGAAGGTGCCCAGCTGAAGAACATCGAGGAAGCCACCGCGGTGGAGACTCGTTACTTCGTGGACCTGGTCACCGGCTCCACCTCCAAGAACATGATGCAGGCATTCTTCTTTGACCTGCAGTACTGCAACGGTGGAGGCTCCCGTCCGAAGGACGTGGAAAAGAAGCAGTTCAAGAAGCTGGGCATGGTGGGCGCCGGCATGATGGGCGCTGCCATTGCTTACGTGGCGGCGAAGTCCGGCATGGAGGTTGTCCTCAAGGACATCAAGCAGGAAGCTGCTGACAAGGGCAAGGATTACTCCGTCAAGCTGGAGGAAAAGGCCTTGTCCCGTGGCAAGACCACCGAAGAGAAGTCCAAGGCTCTGCTGGATCGCATCAAGCCTTCCACCGACTACTCTGACCTGTCCGATTGCGACATCGTCATCGAGGCTGTCTTCGAGAACACCGAGCTCAAGCACAAGGTCTGGGCGGAGATTGAGGCTGCTGTTCCTAGCGATTGCGTGCTGGGCTCCAACACCTCCACCCTGCCGATCACCGAGCTGGCCGAGGGCGTTTCCCGCCCGAAGGAGTTCATCGGTATCCACTTCTTCTCCCCTGTGGACAAGATGCCTCTGGTGGAGATCATCCGCGGCGAGCAGACCAACGATGAGACCCTGGCAGCTGCTTTGGACTTCACTAAGCAGATCCGCAAGACCCCGATTGTGGTCAACGATTCCCGCGGTTTCTACACCTCCCGCGTGATTGGCTTCTTCCTCAACGAGGCTATGCGCATGCTGGCCGAGGGTGTGGATCCTGCCGTGATCGAGGCTGCTGGCCGCCAGGCTGGCTACCCTGCTCCTCCACTGCAGCTGCAGGACGAGCTGAACCTGAAGCTGGCCCGCAAGATCGGTGCGGAGACCAAGGCTGCTCAGGAAGCTGCTGGCGAGACCGTCGACGATGGTGGAGTGACCGCGATCGTGGACAAGATGCTGGACGAGTACGACCGCCCAGGCAAGCTCGAGGGCAAGGGCTTCTACGAGTACAACGAGGACGGCCGCCGTGCAGGTCTGTGGCGCGGTCTGTGGGACAAGTTGGGTGCGGGTTCCGTTTCTGTTCCCGACGCCGAGACTGCCGTATCCGGCACCGGCCTAGAGACCGCACACGGCGACGGCCCAGTGCTGATCGACCTGATCGAGCGCATGCTGTTCTCCGAGGCTCTGGAAACCCAGAAGGTTGTCGACGAAGGCGTTCTGATGTCCGATGCGGATGCCAACATCGGCTCCATCATGGGCATTGGTTTCCCAGCGTGGACCGGCGGTACCCGCCAGTACATCAAGAACTACGACCGCCCTGCCGAGGCTGCGCTGCCTAAGGGCAAGGTTGCAGTGGCCGATGGTGGCGATTACCCAACCACCGGCATCGAGGGCTTCGTGGCTCGCGCCGAGGAGCTGGCAGCCAAGTACGGCGAGCGCTTCAACCCTCCTGCTTCCCTGAAGAACTAGGTCCCGCACACACTCTTCTCCTCTTAACCAGAGGATACGGGGGTGGCAGGCCACTCTCAGGAACCAGAATTCCCCACCAGCACGTCTGAATATTTTCAGATTGTTGCCGGTGGGGTTTTCTCAGCTTTCAGGGGTGAATTCTCAGTAACGCTCGGAGAGAAATGCGCCCTGAACAGTGCTTATGACCCATCTATGATCACACCACGCAAGCCTCACAAGGGCATGTCCCGCATGGCATCCGCCATGATCTTGGCAACCTCACTCGGCCTCAGCACCTTCGGAACCGCTGCCGCGCAGACGGACACTCCGGCCGACAACCCAACCCAGGCAGATTCTTCAGCTTCGTCCGGATCCCTGTCCGGCTCCGCAGCAGACGGCTCGGCCGAAGGATCCATCGGATCGCTGGATGGCACGAGGGCGGCGTCGAAGGTCATGAACGATCCCACCTGCCACCCCGCACCAGAACACCCACGTCCCGTGGTGTTCCTCCACGGCACCATCGAAAACATCGGAGCTTTAGTGGCTCTAGACCAGCAGCTCAAGGCGGAAGGCTATTGCACCTGGGGCGAGACCTGCGGCAAGGGCGGAGGCAGTGCCCAGGGCATGGTGCCGTTCCTTGGTGAAGTGACGGACATCAACGCTAGCGCCGAGGGCGAATCGGAGTTCAGCCAGCAGGTGCTGGACACCACCGGCGCTGACCAAGTGGGAGCTGGAGCGCCCATCTGGCGAGACCACCCCATCCCCCGGCACTGTCTGCCACTAACCGCACAACTTCCGCACAGATCCCCCGCTCGGACCCTCTGGTTACTTTTCGAAAAGCATGTTGCCCTAATATGGGGGCTACTGCCGTGAACGCGAATTAAGTAGACAGAGGGTTTTAAGTTTGTTCGACAATATCGTCAACTGGGTTGTAAATCTGATGGAGTTGCTCGGAGCCCCGGGAGTGGGCCTAGCCATCCTCCTGGAGACGGTGTTTCCTCCCATCCCCTCTGAGCTAGTCCTACCGCTGGCTGGCTTCACCTCAACCCAAGGTGATCTCAATGCCATTGCCGCCTTTATTTGGGCCACCGTTGGTTCGGTTGTCGGCGCTTTGATCCTCTACTGGCTGGGCGCGGCCGTGGGTGCCCGCAGGTTGCGAGCCATCGCGGAAAAAATGCCCCTCACCGAGGGCGAGGATGTGGACAAGGCGATCCGCTGGTTCGACAAATTCGGTTCTTTTTCCGTATTCACCGGACGTCTGATCCCCGGCGTACGCAGTTTGATTTCCATTCCCGCGGGTGTGGATCGGATGCCGATGGGCAAGTTCCTACTGTGGACCACAGCGGGTTCCGCGCTATGGAACGCACTGCTGATTTGGTTGGGCGTGAGCCTGGGCGCCAACTGGCACCAGGTCACGGATTTCATGGATCAGTATTCCACTGTGATTTATGTGGTTCTGATTCTTATCATCGTGGTCGCCGTGTTCTTCTTGGTTCGCCGTTCTTATAAACGACGTCACGAGTCCCCCGAACAGCGCGCAGAGCGCGAGCAACGCGCCCGCGAAACCTACGAGGCGTACGCCAAGATGGAACGTAAGCACCAGAAGAACCAGACTGAAGAAGGCTAGGGCCTTAAACCACTAGCCCTTCTTCACCGAGATAGTCCAGCCAGCATCCCCCGTGGCCTCGAAGTTCGTGACTTCATGACCATCTACAGCGGCCCATCGAGGGATGGCATCTGTGGCCTGGGTGCAATCGAAATCAATGACCAGCTCCTCGCCGGAGTCCAAATGCTTCATCGCATCCTTGGCCTCGATCAGCGGAAATGGGCACACCGCGCCGAGCGTATCGAGGGCGTAGCGACCCGGTTCGATAACACGTAGACCGGAGGCGAGTGTGGCGTCGGACGAAGAAGAATCAACAGCAACCACAGGACGTTGCGCGGTAAGAACACCGGAACCACCGTCGAGGATGCCCTGCGGAGCGCGGGAGAAATCAACCGTGACCTTGCTGCTTCCACGTGGATCGGCATCATCAAGCGCAGGCTCAGAGCCCGCCACCGCAAACTCTGCTGGCTTGAGCCACAACTTGGCACCCAGCCACACACCAACAGCAATGAATGCGAGCGCGACCCAGCCCTGGTAGCCAAACAGCGAAGTTTGCACCATTCCGTTGCCCACGGTGCAGCCACCGGCCAGGGAAGCGCCCACACCCATCATCAGACCGCCGAAGACGGAGCGCACGGACTGAGTGGCATCCGGCACGCGCACGCGGAACTCACCGGAAACCTTTGCTGCCACGAAGGAGCCCGCCAGCAGTCCGAGCACCAACAACGTGCCCCAATTCAAACGCTCGCTGTCACCGGAGACGAGGAAACGCAATGTATCCGAGGTAGGAGTGGTGATGCCCAAGCCACTGTCACGACCAGTGGCGGCGGACAACGGCCAGGCGATAACGCCCAGCAGGCCCACGATCAGCGCGGTGGAGTAGAAGTGCCACGGCTTTTCGGCCAACAGATGTGCAAGACCCTGCTTCTTCGGCGCGAGCTGGGCCATTTGCGGACGAGCCTTTTCCTGCTTGAGGAAGTACGCAGTCAAGCCTGCGACCAGCGCCGCAAATGGGATGGCGAGCCACCACACCGAAATGCCCAGGCTTGCTTGCACCGAGGTCGCCTCAAAACTCCAGGACTTCATAGCGTCAGAAAAGCCCGTGAGCACTCCGGACTTCATAGCTGCTGCGGACACGCCGTACATGAACAGGGCGATCCAGCTACCCACCAAGCCTTCACCGGAGCGGTACCACGTACCCGATGCGCAACCGCCCGCCAGGATGATGCCCATGCCAAAAATCACACCGCCGATCACCACGGCCAGTGGCGCAAACGTATCTGCTTGCGCATCGATGACACCGGCACTACTCAGAGCCGCCAAGCCCACCGCATGCACGGCGATGACGATGAGCAGAGCATTAAAGCCGCGCCACGTTTTTTGGGTAAAGATGTCTCGGATCATGCCGGTGACGCAGAAGCGTCCACGCTGCATGACGAAGCCTAGGACTGCTCCAAGCGCAAGGCCGGTGAAAAGCATGGGGATTCCTTCGTGGATGTTTCGGGGGTCTCTTTCCTGCAGACTCTTATCAACGTCTCAGGAGTGCCACCCTATTCCAGACATACCGATCTGTCTAGTTTCTGTGCGCGGGTACCCACTGCCACGCCAACTGCCCACACACGCAGCACAAAGCCGGTGCGGATCACCCGAAGGCGATCCACACCGGCTTGAGAAAAAATCAGCTGTTACTGAGTTACTTCTGCAATTCGCTTCTTCAGAGCCTCGAACTCATCCCAGACCTCGGATGGAACCTTTGGACCCATGAACTTCAGCCACTCTTCGTTATCCGCGAGGTCACGCTCCCACTCTTCTGGGTTCACGGACAGAGCCTCGCGAATGTCCTCTTCGGTCTCGGTGAGGCCGTCGGTGTCCAGATCCTCGAAGCGGGCGGTGTTGCCCACCACGGTCTCGTTGGCATCCACCTTGCCCTCGATGCGGTCGATGACCCACTTGAGCACGCGAGAGTTCTCGCCGAATCCTGGCCACAGGAAGCGGCCGTCTTCGCCACGGCGGAACCAGTTGACCAAGAAGACCTCCGGCATCTTGTCGCCGCCCTTCTTGCCCATGTTGATCCAGTGCTGCAGGTAATCGCCCACGTTGTAACCGATGAACGGCAGCATGGCCATTGGATCGTGGCGCAGGGAGCCCACAGCAGCTTCAGCAGCTGCAGCGGTCTGACCGGAAGCCAGGGTGGCACCGATGAAGGTGGCGTGGTTCCAGTCGCGAGCCTGGGTCACCAGTGGCACGGTGTCCGGACGGCGTCCGCCGAACAGGATCGCATCCACAGGAACACCCTTGGGATCGTTGAACTCTTCCGCTGCGGTTGGGCACTGCGCGATAGGCACGCAGTAGCGGGAGTTCGGGTGCGCAGCATTCTCTCCGGAATCCGGGGTCCACTCGTTGCCCAACCAGTCGATGAGGTGATCCGGACGGTTCTCCAGGCCTTCCCACCACACACTGCCTTCGTCGGTCTCGCCAACGTTGGTGTACAGGGTGTTTCCTGGCTCCACGGTCTTCATTGCTACCGGGTTGGAGGAGTAGTTGGTGCCTGGAGCCACGCCGAAGAAACCGTTTTCTGGGTTCACGGCGTACAGACGGCCATCTTCGCCGAAGCGCAGCCACGCGATGTCATCGCCCACGACCTCGGCGGTCCAACCCTCAATGGTGGGCTGGATCATCGCGAGGTTGGTCTTGCCACACGCAGAAGGGAAAGCAGCACAGATGTAGTAAGCCTTGCCCTCTGGAGAGACCAGCTTCAGGATGAGCATGTGCTCCGCCATCCATCCCTCGTCACGAGCCATGGCGGAAGCGATACGCAGGGCGTAGCACTTCTTCGCCAGGATGGCGTTACCGCCGTAGCCGGAGCCGTAGGACCAGATCTCGCGATCCTCAGGGAAGTGAGTGATGTACTTGGTCTCGTTGCATGGCCAAGGCACGTCCTGCTCGCCCTCGTCCAGAGGAGCGCCCACGGAGTGCCAGCCCTTGACGTAGCCGCCGTCTTCGCCGATCTTGTCCAGGGCTTCTTTGCCCATGCGAGTCATGATGCGCATGGACATCACCACGTAAGGGGAATCGGTGATCTCCACGCCCAGCTTGGGATCCTCATCGGTGATGGGGCCCATGCAGAAAGGCACGATGTACATGGTGCGGCCATGCATAGAACCAGCGAAGTGCTCACGCATTTCTTCGCGCATCTTCTCCGGCTCTACCCAGTTGTTGGTAGGGCCCGCATCTTCTTCGTTCTTGGAGCAGATGAAGGTGCGGGATTCCACGCGCGCCACGTCGGCTGGGTTAGAGCGACCGAGGTAAGAGTTTGGCTGCTTTTCTTCGTTCAGCTTCACCAAGGTGCCGCCTTCGACGAGCTCCTCCGCGAGCCGGTTCCACTCTTCGTCAGAACCGTCACAGAAACGCACAGCGTCCGGTTGGAAAAGCTCAATGCTCTTCTCGATCCATTCCAGCATTTCCTTGTGGTTGGTTGGCGCTTCGCCCACGAGCCCACGGATGGTCATTGAATCTCTCCCTCGGGTTGGATGCTGCTTCTCACACCCAGATTATCTATATAAGGCGCACAAGAAATAACTTTGTGAGCCTATACACTGTGGCATTCCCTAACAGCCTAGCCCCATTCCCCCCGTTCAACACATATCCACCTCTCTTCGTGCCATGTTTCGGCACGAGTCGTGGCATTTTCGGGGGGATTTGCTTGCGCGTGTTGGGCGGGATCGTTCCACCGCCATGCGGACCACTGCCCGTCAAAAGTCACATGTGAGACGTAGTCAATGCGCCCGTCACCGTCGGTATCCGCGAGAATGCTCATGCCCTCTTCATCGGTAAAGGTGGCGGATTCCTCGTCTTCCATCGCCGGCACGCGGTAGTCCGTGCCGTGCACGTCCATCAGCAGCTCGTGCTCACCCCCGGGCTGCCCGGAGTGCGGATCGAGGGGAAGTTGCGGGGCCAGGGGGTTGGAGTCGAATTCAAAGAACATCACGGACCACCCACTGCATCGGCCACGCGAGGAATCTGCACGCGAGCAAGCACGTCCGCCGTCAGGGCATTCCACGCCTCCTTGAGCGCAACCGCTCGCTGCGCCGCCTGCGCCTTGCGCTCCGCGGCCTGCACCATCCACACGCGAGCTGCCGCGCCGAACAGCGCCAAAACCACGCCAGCCAGCACTCCCCACAGCGGCTGGCCCAGCGCGCGTCCGATGGCAAAGCCCAGCGCCAGGCCACCAATCAGTCCCGCTACCAGCGCAGTGATCTGCTGCACGCGCGCCTCCCGGCTCGCCTCGAGCTGGCGCGATTCCGGCTCCGTGAACGTGGGACACGCAACTCCTTGCCGCAGCAGCGCCACCCGCAGATGTTGCGAATAGGTGCGGTGAGCAGCGGTGGAATCGGTGATCTGTGGGTCTTGAATGATCTCCGACGCCACCCTGTTCATCTCCAACTTCACCGCCACGCGCACCCGCTCTGACCTCTCCAGGTCCGCCCGGCGCGCATCGGCCTGCCAGCGCTGAGAATTCAAGACGATGGTGTCCACGGCTTCCTGCACGTCTGCGACGGTAGCGCAGTGGTACACGCCTGGCTGCTCCTGCCAGGCCCGCCCCTCTGGCTCCGCGGAGCGGGAACGCGGTGGCCGGTAGAGCATCACCGCACCCGTGGCCTGGGACACGGCATCCACCACCTTCTGGTCCTCCGGCGTCCACGCGCCCACCACGGCAACTACCCCGTCTAAATCGTCCTGCGGACCAGCCCCGACCACGGCTCGGCACCGCGTCAGTTGACTGGCCACGGCATGCACCGTGCGTTGATCCGGCCCAATGACCGCAATCTTCTTCATGTGATCCCCTAATAGTCCCCGTAATCTGCAACAATGTACGGGATGAATGAACCCGAAAACTCCCCAGAAGTACACGCATCGGATATGCAGTCTGCCGATAACGCGGGCGCACTCCCCCATGGTCGCCCTCCGCAGACTGAGTTTAACGATGGTCGCGACTATCCGCGACTGGGCAGCTTCAGCTTCCGCCGGGGCACGCTAACGGATAACCAAGAAGCCATGTGGGAGGAGAACTGGCCACAGCGTGGCAAAGTGCTCTCCGATGAGGTCATTGACCTGGACGAATGGTTCGGCCGGCAGGCTCCCGGCGGCACCATCGTGGAGGTCGGGTCTGGCACCGGCACCTCCACCGCAGCGATGGCACCGCTGGAAACAGACACCAATATCGTGGCCGTGGAGATCTATCGTCCAGGCCTGGCCAAGCTGCTGGGCGCGGCCGTGCGCGAAGGCATTGACAACATTCGCATGGTTCGCGGCGATGGTGTGGAAGTGCTGCAGCGCATGTTCGAGCCGAACTCGCTGGCCGGAGTGCGGGTGTACTTCCCGGATCCGTGGCCTAAGGCTCGCCATCACAAGCGGCGCATCATCCAGACGGGCACGCTGCACCTGATCGCGGAGCGTTTGCACCCGGGTGGCATCTTGCACGTGGCCACGGATCACGCGGACTACGCGGAGTGGATCGACGAGCTCGTCGAGGTTGAGCCACAGCTGGAGTATCTGGGATGGCCGGAGGATCAATCCGATATTCCCGTACTCACGGATCGCCAGATCGTCACCAAGTTTGAGGGCAAGGGCTTGGAGAAGGATCACGTCATCAAGGAGTACCTGTGGCGGAAGCGATGAATGACCACGATTCCGAGTTTTCCCACCGTCTCGGCTCCTCCACGCAGCAGGATCCGTGCCTACTGCTGGTGTGGGACGCGCCCAACATGGACATGGGTTTGGGTTCGATTCTGGGTAATCGCCCCACCTCCTCTTTCCGTCCGCGTTTCGATGCGGTGGGCCGCTGGCTGATCGATCTGGCCCAGGACATGGAGGAGGAGTTCGGCAGCCCGGTCATCCCTGAGGCCACGGTGTTCACCAACGTGGTTCCGGGTAATGCCGATGTGATCCGTCCATGGGTGGATGCCCTGCGCAACGTGGGTTTTGCGGTGTTTGCCAAACCCAAGGTGGAGGAAGATACGGACGTTGATGAGGATATGGTGGCCCATATTCGTCGACGCCAAGCCGAAGGCGTTCTGGACGGTGTGATCGTTGCCAGCGCGGACGGCCGAAACTTCAAGGAACTGCTGGAACAACTGGCAGACGACATACCGGTGACGGTCATTGGTTTCCAAGAACACTCCACTTGGGCTGTAGATTCTTCAGTCATAGACTTTGTGGATCTGGAGGAGATCGAGGGAGTCTTCCGAGAACCTCTGCCTCGCGTGAACCTTGAGTCGCTGCCAGAAGCCGGTGCATGGTTGCAACCGTTCCGTTCGTTGCTGACCCTGCTGGACTAGAAAATTGCCTGGCTGCGTGCCCTCGTGAGCGCGCACCCGCAAGTATGACGTGATTGACCTCTATTCATAAGGAGACCCAACGGATGTTCAGCACTTGGGGCGATATCGCATACCGATTCCGCCGAGTCATCCCGCTGGTGATCATCGCCGCCATCGTGGCGCTCTTCGCTATCTTCGGCACCCAACTGGGCGATCGGATGAGCCAAGAGGGTTGGGACGATCCTCACTCCCAGTCCACGCGGGCTGCGGCGGTGGAGGAAGAGGTCTTTGGCCGCGATGATTCCGGCGACGTCATTCTGTTGGTGCGCAGCGAGCAGCCTGGCGGAGCGGTCACGGACGAGGTTAAGCGCTCCATCACGGAGCAGCTGGACGCGGTGCAACAAAAGCATGCAGAGAATCTGGGTCCCATCACCAGCTTCTTCGATAACGGTCCGCGGCAGCTAGCTAACGAAGATGGCACGGCGGCGTTTGCGTCGATCGCGATGGCAGGAACGGGAGAGGACGTCCTCACCAACTTTCGGGCGGTAGAGGATGACCTGCGCAACATTTCTGTCGACGGCGTGAGCGTTGAAGTGGCGGGCGCGACTGCCGTCTCTGATGCCCTCGACGAGGGAATGTCGAAGGATATTAAGCGCGCCGAACTGGTGGCTCTACCTGCGGTGGGCTTGCTGTTGCTGCTGGTGTTCGGCGGCGTGATTGCCGCCGGCATGCCGCTGCTGGTGGGCATTTTGTCCATCATGGGCTCGGCGGGTGTGCTGGCTATTTTGGCCGAGTACACGCAGATCAACGTGTTCGCCCAATCCGTGGTCACACTGCTGGGCTTGGGTCTGGCGATCGACTACGGCCTGTTCATGGTCTCCCGTTTCCGCGAGGAGATGGCCGAGGGCAATGACGTGCGGGTGGCCGTGCGCAACACTACGGCCACGGCGGGCAAGACGGTGGTGTTCAGTGCGCTGATGGTGGCGGTTGCGCTGTCCGGCCTGCTGATTTTCCCGCAGGCGTTCCTCAAATCCGTGGCCTTCGGCGCAATGTCCGCGGTCGGCTTGGCCGCGATTCTGTCTGTTGCTGTGCTGCCCAGCATCTTCGCGATGCTCGGATCCAACATTGACCGGTGGGCTATCAAGAAGCAGACGCGCAAGCGTTCTGAGGTGGTCAGCGGCGTGTGGGGCAAGATCCCGAGCTTCGCCATGCGCCACTCCAAAGTGGTGACGTTCTTCCTGGTGGCGGGCCTGCTGGCTCTGTCCATTCCGCTGTCCGGCATCAAGCTGGGTGGCCTCAACGAGACCTACCTGCCTCCCGCTAATGACACGCGCGTGGCGCAGGCGCACTTCGACGAGAACTTCCCTACCTACCGCACCGATCCGGTGAAGCTGGTCATCGAAGGCGAGCCTGCGTTGGTCAGCCAGGTCTACCAGCAGGCCAATCAGGTGGAGGGCCTGGCTGCGCCATTCCAGGTGACCCAGGCGACCAAGGACAACGTCACGGTGTTGTCTGCATCCATCGCCGACCGCGATGACTACGGCGAGACCGTGGATTACCTGCATGATCTGAAGGTGGATGGCGCCAACGTGATGGTCGCGGGCACCCCAGCCCTCGAGGTGGAGTCCATCAACGCGCTGTTCGAGAAGCTGCCGTGGATGCTGCTGTACATAGTGCTGGTCAGCTTCGTTCTCATGGCGATGATCTTCGGATCCTTGATCATTCCTGCCAAGGCCGTGATCATGAATGTCTTGGGCACAGGTGCCACGCTGGGCATGCTCACGTTGTTGTTTGTCGACGGCATGGGTGCGGACTTCTTTGGCTACACCGCCGGCCCACTGATGAGTCCCGTACTCGTGTTGATTGTTGCCATCGTGTTTGGCCTATCCACGGACTACGAGGTGTTCCTGGTTTCTCGCATGGTGGAGGCGCGCGCCCGCGGGGCCACAACGGATCAGGCAATTCGCTTTGGTACTGCCACGACGGGTTCCATCATCACTGCAGCGGCGCTGATCATGATCGTGGTGTGTGGCGCATTTGGTTTCTCCAGCATCGTGATGATGAAGTACATTGCCTTCGGCATGGTGATCGCACTAATTTTGGATGCCACGGTCATCCGCATGTTGCTGGTACCAGCGGTGATGCACATGCTGCGCGAGGACAACTGGTGGGCACCTGGTTGGGTCAAGAAGCTCTCCGAAAAGGTGGGACACAATGAACAGTTGGCTTCCTCCGAGTCTCGGCTGACCGTGGCTGAGCTGGCCGCGACCCGGCAACAGCGGGCTCTGACCGCTGGTCGCCGCGATGGTGGCGTGGTGGAGCACACCCGCAACGTGCCTTTTTCTGAACTGATGAAACGGATGAACGACGAAGGCGGCGCCCGGTAGTGAATTGGCAGACAGTGCGGAAGGTAGTCAAGACAAAGCGTTTTCAAGCATGCTTCGTCTTGATTGTCCTGGCCGCCCTCGTCTTTTTTGGTCGCGATCACCTGCACTTCATTGGCGATGGTTGGCGCGGACTGCGGGATGCGGACTTCCGATGGGTGCTGGCCGCAATAGTGCTGGTGGGACTCTCCATGATGGCCCAGGCCGAAGTCATGGTGGTGCTGCTGCGCACGGCGGGAGTCAACGTCAAGCGCCGCGCTGTCAACGTATTGGGCCTAGCGGCCAACGCGTGGAGCTCCTCGTTCCCAGGTGGTCCCGCGCTGAGCGTCGCGATGATCTTTCGCGAGCAAATGAAGTGGGGCGCCACCCCGGTTATCGCCAGTTGGTACATGATCCTGTCCGGCGCCCTGGCCGGTGCCGGCATGGCCGTACTGGCCTTGGGCAGCGTATTTTTCTTGGGGCTGACCGTCAAACCTGTCACCCTCGCACTTTCTCTGGTAGGCCTGCTGGCGCTGGCTTTCGCCACCAACTGGGTGGCCAAGCACCCCGAACAGGTCGAGGCGTGGCTGGTAGCTCGGGCGCGCACATTCAACAGCTGGCGCAACCAGCCGGAGGATCGTTTCACCCCGGCCATCGAGAGCTTTTCCGATCAGCTCTCCGCCGTGGAGTTGCCGCTGAACAAACTGACGGCCGCCATTTTCTACTCAATGATGAATTGGGCGCTAGAGATCGCCTGCCTGCTGGCCTGCATCATGGCCATCGGCGGCGAGCCACCCATCGCGGGCGTGGTGTTGAGCTTCTTGGCGTCGAAACTGGTGGGCCAGGTACAGGTCACACCCGGCGGGCTCGGAACTGTAGACGTGGCTCTGACTACTTCCCTGGTGGGCTTGGCGGCGATGACTTCCGTGCACGCTTTCGCGGCGGTGCTGGTCTACCGCATGCTGAACTTCTTCGGCCTCACCCTGGTGGGGTGGCTGGTGTACTTCGGTGCGAAGTTGGCCAAGCCGGTGCTGGATACGGAGCCGCTGCATTCGGACGAGGCGAAAGATTCGAGCGCGGCCTAACCCGCGTCCTACAATGAAGTTATGACTACCTCCGCCAGCACGGAACCAGCTCGCAGTAAGACAGTCCTGACGGCTTTTGTCGCAGATCTACTCGCCATCGCCGCTTTCGGGCTGTTCGCTCGCGTGGCTCACCAGAGTGCGGATATGCCGCTCAACGTGCTGGGCTGGCTGAACACCACCTGGCCGTTTTGGCTGGGCGTGCTGGTCGCGTGGGCGCTGTTGTGGTGGGGAATGATGGGGAGCCGTTCTGGCCATGAGCTGTCCACGGCGCTGCCGGTGTGGGTCGGCGCTGTCGTGGTGGGACTGGGCGTGTGGACTTTGCGTAACGGAAGCCTCCCCCACTGGTCTTTTGTGATCGTGGCCTGCGTAATGAGCGCTCTTCTGCTGTGGGGATGGCGACTTGTGGCGCGCTTGTTCGGGGCGCGGGCGGGGCGCTCCTGACGTCGGGAAAAAAATCTTTACTCGCGGCGAAAGTTCCCCTTTAGTTACTATTTCGCCATTTTTCGTTTACCCAAAGTACATATTGAATCCAAAGCCAGTTCTTACTGATCCCATAGGCTCTACCTCGTTCAAGTTGACTACTTACCGCACCGCACACGACGGTGCTCCTGTGACGAGGAGATTCACATGGGTCTTAAGGGCCGTAATTTGCTGACCAAGCTGGACTTTCGTTCCAGCCGTTCCCACCGCACCTGCCTGTACAAGTGTGGTGATGCCTGCAGCAAGCCAGTTCCGAACACCTCGAACAACACCTACTTCGGCGATCTGATGGACCGCGAGTTCACCCGCCGTAGCGCGTTGCGCACCGGTGGCGCCGCTGTGGTCACCGTGGGTGGTGCCTCCTTCATCGCCGCATGTTCGGATGGCAATGGGCTCGACGCCAACTCCTCCGATGCCTCCGTGACCTCCAGCTCCGCTGCAGATGTCCCCACCCCACAGGGCCTGAACTTCGAGATGGTTGCCCCTAATACCGAGGACACAGTCACCGTTCCTAACGGCTACTCCCAGAAGGTCGTCATCCGCTGGGGCGACAAGGTAGTAGACGGCGCGGGCGAATGGTCCGTGGACAACCAGAACGTGGAAGATGCCAAGCGCCAGTACGGCTTCAACAATGACTTCGCCGCCCTGCTGCCTATCGAGGGCCAGGACAACCGCTTCCTGCTGGTCTCCAACCACGAGTACACCACCCCGCAGCAGATGTTCCGCGACTACGATGCGGACAACCCCACCGAAGAGCAGGTCATGATCGAGATGGCCAACCACGGCCTGTCTGTCGTGGAGGTTGAGGGCAATGACAAGGACGGCAGCCTCAAGCCGGTCATGGGCAAGTACAACCGCCGCATCCACGGACACACCCCCTTCGAACTGCGCGGACCAATCGTGGGCCATGACCTGGTCAAGACCACCAAGGATCCCGAGGGCAAGATGGTGGAGGGCACCTTCAACAACTGCTCCGGCGGCGTGACCCCATGGGGAACCATCCTGTCCGGTGAGGAAAACGTGGACCAGTACTTCGCCGGAGGCGAGGAGGTCAAGGACGAAAAGACCCGCGACCGCCTCAAGCGCTACGGCATCGAGGACCCAGAATCCCAGCGCAAGTGGGAGCGCTTTGAAGACCGCTGGGACGTACGCAAGGAGCCTAACGAGCCCAACCGCTTCAACTACGTGGTGGAAATCAACCCCTGGGATCCAGAGTCCACCCCGGTCAAGCACACCGCATTGGGCCGCTTCAAGCACGAGGGCTCCAACATCCACGTCACTGGCGACGGTTCCGTGATTGCCTACTCCGGCGATGACTCCCGCTTCGAGTACCTCTACAAGTTCGTTTCTTCCCGCAAGATGCGCTCCGGCAACACGGACGCAGACCGTGCAGAGAACATGAAGATTCTGGACGAGGGCACCCTGTACGTGGCGACCTTCAACGGCAACTCCGATGACTTCTCCGAGTCCGGCAAGCTTCCTGAAGACGGCGCCTACGATGGCGATGGCGAGTGGAAGAAGCTGGTCACCGTGAAGGCTGACGGCTCCGCAGAATCTCACATCGATGGCATGTCCGCTGAAGAGGTCATCATTTACACCCGCCTGGCGGGCGATGAGGCCGGCGCCACCAAGATGGACCGCCCAGAAGACGTTGAGCCGCACCCAACCACCGGCAAGGTCTACGCAGCACTGACCAACAACAAGTACCGCGGCGCCAACCGCGAAGGCAAGGACGATGCGCCTATCGCCGAGTGGGCTCCTATCCAGGAGAACAAGAACGGCATGGTGCTGGAGCTGGATGACGATCACACCGGCGAGAAGTTCACTTGGAACCTGCTGCTGGTCTGTGGCGATCCCGAGGCAGCCGAGACCTACTTCGGCGGCTTTGATAAGTCCAAGGTCTCCCCAATCTCCTGCCCGGACAACCTCACCTTCGATTCCTTCGGCAACCTGTGGGTATCCACCGACGGCAACGCCCTGGAATCCAACGACGGCCTGTTCGCTGTTGCCCTCGAGGGCGATGCCCGCGGCATGACCAAGCAGTTCCTCACCGTTCCTGCCGGCGCAGAGACCTGTGGTCCTCTGGTCTTCGAAAAGCGCGTTCTGGTTAACGTCCAGCACCCGGGTGAAGACGACGAAGCAACCGTGGAAAACACCTCGTCCCACTGGCCAGATGGCGGCAATTCCCTGGCTCGTCCTGCCACTGTGGTGGCGTGGAAGGATGACATGGGCACCATCGGCGCCTAGTCATTCCCCCGGCCCTCGGTGGCCCTCGAGGAATTCTCTGGGGGCTACTCCAAGGCCTGACTAGTTTTTTAGATTTCTGCCCTCTCAGACACAAAATCTCGAAACGCCTCGGCTGCTAACGCAGCTGAGGCTTTCGCTTTCCACACCATGCCCAGTTCCCGCTCCCGCTTTTCTCGCAGCGGGATCAGGCGCATTCCCGGGGTCACGATGTTCGGATCACCCAGCGGAAGTAAAGCCACGCCCAGCCCGGCGGAAACAAGCCCAGCCAAGGTGGTCAGCTCCATAGATTCGAATACCAGGTGGGGGCGGAACCCGGCGCGCGCGGTGAGCTCATCCAGCAGCATGCGAGTGCCATAGCCGGGCAGCATCGCCACGAAGTCTTCATCAGCGGCTTCGCTCAAGTTGATGCTTTCGCGTTCCGCCCACGTGTGCTGCGCCGGAACGGCAAGCGCGAGCCGCTGTGTGGCGAGCTGCTTCCACCCCAGCTCCCCCGATTCCACAAACGCCGTGGGTTTGGGCCCCACCAAAGCCACGTCGGCTTCTCCCGCCAAGACGTGGTCGATGAGAGTTTGTGCTGCACCTTGGACCAGCTGAAACGTCACGTGCGGGTGATCTTCTCGGTAGGAACGCACCAAATCCGGCACCAGCCACGTTCCCAGCGAGTGCATGAAGTCTAGGCGCACTGTTCCGCGCTCTGGGTCCATCAGCCGATGGACTTCCTCCACTCCCCGCTGCCACACTCCGGTGGCCTCGGTGGCACTCTTGGCCAGCGCTCTTCCGCATTCATTGATGGATAGGTGCCTGCCGTGCCGATCGAACAGTTGCGCTCCCACTTCGCTTTCCAATGCCCCGAGCCTGCGGGAGAGTGCAGACTGGCTCACGCCCAGCTTGACGGAGGAATCGACCATGTTTTGGGTCTCCGCCAAGTCGAGGAACCATCTCAGTTCTTTCATAGGCAATATTCTTGCAGAGATCGGGACATATGGACACGATCGTTGCATTTATAGAAACTATCGTCGTCCATCACAATGGAACGTATGACTTCGCACACAGCGCAAGAGAGTTCTTCAGACTTCTCGCCCGCCGATGGCTTAACCCCGAAAGATCCGGGTTACCGTCGGGCGATGGTCGGTGCACTGTGTGCCGGGCTGGCCTCCTATAACGCCCTTTATGCGACGCAAGCAGTGCTGCCAAACTTAACTGAGTCCTTTGACATCAACCCCACCCTCGCAGCGCTGACCGTCAGCGCCACCACCGGTGCATTGGCCGTCGCAGTGATCCCGACCAGCATCATCAGCGAGCGCTTCGGTAGGCGCCGGGTCATTCAGATTTCTGTGCTGGTGGCCACGCTGATCTCTCTGCTGTTGGCATTCCTGCCGTCGATAGGCTCACTCATCGCTGTTCGTGCGGTTCAAGGCTTGGCGATCGCAGGCGTTCCCGCCGTGGCCATGGCTTATCTGTCTGAGGAAATCAGTTCGAAGCACTTGTCCAAGGTAATGGGTTTCTATATCGCGGGCAATACGCTGGGCGGGCTCATCGGCCGCCTCATTCCAGGAACCGCGCTGGAGTTTTTCGAATGGCGCGGAGCAGTATTCACCGGCGCTATATTCGCTTTCCTCACCGCGATCCTGACGGCCGTCGTACTCCCAGCCCAGCGCAACTTTCATCCAAAGAAGATCACCTTCTCGCACGAGCTTTCCGCCCTAGGCGGGCATTTGCGCAACCACTCTTTGCTCAAGCTCTTTCTTCTGCCCTTTTTGATGATGGGCGCGTTCGTCTCGCTCTACAACTACCTGGGGTTCCGCCTGATCAGTGATTTCGGACTTCCCGCGTCGCTGGCCGCCTTCGTATTCATCATGTACTTATCCGGCACGTGGTCATCTGCGCGTGCCGGCACGTACATCGAGAAGTTCGGCCGAGGCGCGGTACTCACGTGGTCTCTGCTACTCGCCATCGCAGGGTTGGCGCTGTTACTCGCGCCGTGGCTATGGGCCACACTAGCAGGAACGCTGCTGTTCACGGCATCGTTTTTCGCGGCGCACTCTACTGCCAGTTCCTGGGTAGGGCTGGCAGCTACTTCCGACCGAGCGGAAGCCTCAAGCATGTACATCCTCAGTTACTACTTGGGCTCGTCCGTCATCGGCTGGGTATCCGGATTCTTTTTCCACCACGGATGGCCGGCGTTGATTGCATGGCTCTGCGCGCTCTTTGCGATCGCTTTTTCTGTCTCGCTGACCCTCGACGGTCCGGGCTCGGTGCGCGCGAAGTTCGCTCACCGATAATTCAAGAGGGCTTAGCCCACTGGCAATTCGCGCGGCATGACCTTGCCGGTCGGGTTGCGTGGCAAACGATCCATGAAGACCACGTCACGGGGCACGGCAGGTTCCAGGAGGTTCTCCCGGACCCATTGCTGAATGGACTCTTCCGTCAGCGCTTCCCCTTCTGGAGAATCGTCACGGACTACCCAAAGCTTGATGCGCTGGAAGGTGTCGTCGTCATCAACACCCTTGGCGTAGAGGTCACGAATACCCGGCATGGAAAACAGAACCTCTTCCACGCTGCGAGGGTAAACGTTCTCGCCGCCAACGATGATCATGTCATCGGCGCGCCCCAACACGTAGAGATAGCCTTCCTCGTCCAGGTAACCGCGGTCTCCCACCTCGAGGAGGCCACGCTGCTCCACCATCTTGTCCCGATCGTTGGTGTAGTTTCGCATGCTCATGATGCCGCGACAGTAGATGCGGCCGGGCTGATGAGGCCCCAGGCTCTTGCCGTTTTCATCCAGGATGCGCAGACGCACGCCCGCCACAGGCTTGCCCACGGTCGCGGGGTTATTCACCATCTCGTTCGCATCGGCAATGGTAGCCACCGAGTTCTCCGTGGAACCGTAGAAGTTGCGCACCACAGGACCGAATTCCTCCACCAGGCCGGTGACCAGATCCTCGTGCATCACATTGCCGGAGGACACGATGAACTCCAGCGGCTGGACATCGTAGTTACCCTCTTGCGCGACCTTGAGCTGCTCCTTGATGAAGATCGGAGAGGTGATGATGGCCTGGCACTTGTAGTTTTGCAGGTCTTCCATGGCCTGTACTGGGTCGAACTTGCGACGGAAAATCATCGTGGAGCGGTGTGCAACCAAGATGTTGACATTGGCCCAACCCCAGCTGTGGAACAGCGAGGCGGTCTGCTGCACAGTCAGATTCGCCTTCCATCCAATACGCGGGATGATGGAAATCATCGGGACAGGCAACACTGGCTCACGGTGCCGTACACCCTTCGGCGTTCCCGAGGTGCCAGAGCTCATGATCACGATGCTGCCCTGGTGCGGGCGGAACGGAAGCTTTTCTTCCTTCTTGCTTGGCGCCGTATCGATCAGCTGCTGGAAGCTCTTCCACTGTGGGTTGGCGCCCTGCGGATTCTGCAGGTCTTCAGCATGTGCGATGAAGACCTCACACTCGCTCCAGTCCGCGGGCAGATGTTCGCCAAATTCCTCATCCACGAAGACTGCATCCAGATGGTGCTCACGGATCAATTCCTGCAGCTGATGTGGCGAACTTGCCACATTCAGTAAGTAGATGGACGCACCCGAGTAACCCTTGGCGGCCAGGACCATCGGGATGACGCGGGAGTTGCGGGCCATAACGCCCACACGCCCCTTCTTGCCAATGCCCTTGGACTGGAACACTCGCGCCAAAGCTTGCGCGTCATCGCGCAGCTCGCCATAGGTGATCTCCCCCATGTCATCGATAATCGCCGTGCGGTTCGGCTCCGCGTAGGCCGCGTACCACACCTGACGGCCGCAGGTGAAGCCGTACTTCGCGATACCGCCCCACAGCATGACCTTCCCCCACAAGCCAGTGTTCTGCACCACCACGCCGGAGCGCAGCACTCCCCAGATTCCGGTAGAGACTGTCGCGACGTCGATCGCTAGCCCTTCGGCTGCGTACACCGCCTTCTTCGCACGGTGAAACACAGTCGAAATGCCGGGAATTCCAATAGCCACAAATTTTTCCTTGTACAAACGTCGAACGAACTACTATGCATATAACGTTTTTGCACAGAAAAGTGTTACCTCTGCAAAGAATACAATTCTGGCAGATGCAGACACTGCTACATCGGCATGATGGTGTGCTTCTTCTCTGGCTCCAGCAAGTTCTTGTTGCGCAGCTGGCGCATGGACTGCCGCAAGCGCAGGCGAGTCTCTGAAGGTTCGATCACCGCGTCGATGTAGCCACGCTCTGCTGCCACGTATGGGCTGGTCATGTTGGCGTTGTAGAAGTCCATGAACATCTTTTTGGCCATGGGGCGCTGCTCTTCCGGCATGGCCGCCAACTGCTTGCCCTGCATCATCACCACAGCAGCTTCCGCACCCATCACCGCGATCTGCGCGGTGGGCCACGCCAAGTTCACGTCGGCACCCAGGTTCTTGGAACCCATCACCGCGTAACCGCCACCGAAGGCCTTGCGCACCACCACGGTCACCTTCGGCACGGAGGCCTCCACCATGGCAAAGCCCAATTTCGCGCCGCGGTGAATCAGTCCCGCCTTTTCCTGCTCTACACCAGGCAGGTAGCCCGGGGTGTCCACCACAAAGACCAGCGGAATGTTGTACGCGTTGCAGATGCGAATGAATCGCGCGGACTTATCCGCGGCATCTGCGTCGAGGCATCCGGCTAGAACCATCGGCTGGTTGGCCACCACGCCCACGGCCTGCCCATCCACGCGGGCAAATCCTGTGAACACGTTCTGTCCGTACTCGTCCTGGACTTCCAGCACGTTTTCGTCATCGAAGATACGCGTGAGGACTTCCATCATGTCGTATCCCGCGTTCGGATCATCGGGGATCACGCTGGAGAGCTCTTCGTCGCGCTCGGTAGGATCATCGGAGGGCGCCCAGAACTTTGGTGTCTCGTCGTAAACGCTCATCGGCAGGAACTCCATGAGGTCCTTGACGTAGTTGAACGCCTCTTCCTCGCTGGGTGCCACGTAGGAAATGTTTCCGTTGCGGGCCTGCGCGTGAGCGCCGCCGAGCTCTTCGTGGGAGACCTTCTCGCCAGTCACGGACTCAATCACGGCGGGGCCCGTGACGAACATCTGCGTGCGTTTATCCACTGCTACCAGGAAGTCCGTGGTCACGGGCGCGTACACCGCACCACCGGCAGACGGGCCCAGCAGAATGGAAATCTGGGGGCTCTGGCCGGACAGGGGCAGCTGACGTCGGGCGATTTCGGAGTACATCGCCAGGGACGTCACTGCGTCCTGAATACGCGCGCCACCGGAATCATTGATGCCAATCATGGGGCAGCCGATGCGCTGGGCCATGTCCATGATCTCCACGACCTTCTTGCCGAAGGTCTCGCCCACCGAACCGCCGTAGACAGTCTTATCGTGCGCATAAATGGCCACGGTCCGGCCGTTGATCTGGCCGTATCCGGTCACCACGCCGTCGCCGTAGGGCGCGTTCGGGTCTCCCGGGGTACGCCCCAGCGCGCCAATTTCGATGAAGGTGCCCTCGTCTAGCAGCGCGTCGATGCGCTGGCGCGGCGTGGTCAGGCCAGCTTCGTCGCGCTTGGCCTTCGCATTCTCCGAGCCGGGGTCTTGGGCCTTTTCGAGGCGTCGACCCAGCTCTTCGAGCTTTTCCGCCGTCGTTGCTGTGGTGTCAGTCACGGTGCTTGGGGCTTCCTTCTCGTCGGTCTTGTCTAGGTGCGGGCTGGTGGGCGCACGGACGCGGATGGAATCGGTGTTTTTTTCCGACGCCAACTACGTCCTATTCTGCGCGTCTTCCTGCAGGTGCTTACTGATCACCGCACCCACGGTGGCGATCTCTGGTTCATCCACGATAGCGAGGTGATCGCCATGGAGTTGCACGATTTCCAGGTCTGCGACGATCTGTCCCCATCCGCCGTCCGGAGCAACCTCGATATAGGCCGGCTCCAGCTCGATGGCTCCGTCGTGCATCCGCTCGGAGCGGAACAGCGTCACGGGAACGTTGACCTCAGACCACTGGGCAAAGCTCAGGGATTCCAGGATGCGATTGTCCACGAAGCTGGCGCGCTGATGTTCGAGCACACCGGCGGGCAGCCCCATCTGCGCCAGGGCTGGGGAGGCCAGCATGTCCTGGAACATTTCCATCATGACGTCTTCGCCCTTTTCGTCGAGCAAGTCATGGGGAACCTCGAGGGGCAGCCCATAGGTGCGCTGCGCAAAGTCCGCGTAGCGATCCCAACGGGCGTGCATTTCCTCGGCGGTATCTTGCGCGGGGTTTTTCGGCTGCACGGTGTCCAGCAGGACGATGCGCTGCACTTCTGCGGTCTTCTCCCCTGCTGCGGCACGCTTCTCCAACTGCGCGGCGACTTCGTAAGCCAAGGCGCCACCGAAGCTCCATCCACCGAGCACGATGGGTAGGCCACCGGACAGTTCGATGATTTCGTCGAGGTAGGCCTCGGCGCGCTCGGCCAGCGGTCCTTCGAGTCGTTCGACGCCAAACACTGGCATGTTCTCAGCTAGTCGTCTCACCAGCGGCTGGTAGACCACGGAGGATCCACCGGCGGGATGGAACATGAACACCGAGGAGATGCCTGCTTCGTCAGCCTCTGCGGAGCGTCCGCGCAGCACGCGGATATTGCCTTCTACCTCGGCTTCCAACTCCTCGCGGACCTTGTCACTCAGTGGCTCCAGGGTGGCGGCGGACAGAACATCAGCAGCTTCGATGGTGGCGCCGGAGCGCTCGGACAGGCGTGAGGCCAGTGCCTCTGCCTGCTCTTGGCTGATATCTGGTAGCTCGGAGGTGACACCTCCGGCAGCCTTGCCGGTTATCTTTGCCCAGGTAGCGAACACCATGCGCTCGGAGGCATCACGCGGAGCCACTCCGCCCGCGGTGGCGGTGTAGTCCGTGGTTTTTTCAGAGGCGTCCGGCGACGTGGAGGACTCGGTAGTCTCAGCGGACTCAGCAGCCGCTGCGTGTGGCGCGCCTTCGAGTTCGGCCTCGGTAGCTGCACCGGCGCCCGCCGAGTGCCGTTCATTAACCATCTGCTCCACGATGGCAATCACATCGTCCACGGAACCGTCACGCAGCGCCTGAACCTGCAGCGGAGGAATATCGAAATCGTATTCCACGCGGTTCTTGATGCGCATACCCATCAGGGAGTCCAGACCCAGATCGATCAGCGGCAGCTCGCCGGGCAGATCTTCCACGTCATAGCCCATGGCCTCGCCGACGATCTCCCGCAGACGATCCGCGACGCTCTGTCCGGAGTCTGGGTTCCATCGCTGCGCATCTGCATCCACCTCCGGCAGCCGGTTGGCGTTCACGCCCTTTTTCGCGGATTCTGCTACACCGGCGGATACGTTGCCCGTGCTACCTGCGGTCGATCCTGCACCTGTAGCGCCAGCCACACCGGAGACGGCATCGGGGGCGGCGTCGCGCAAGGAGGTAGAGATGAAAGCCTCGCCTAGAAGCGGCATGGCGGAGGACTCGGCGTCGTGAATATTGACGGCCCAACCACCCAAGGACTTGGACACCACAGCGGTCAGCTTGCCCGAGGTCAACAACGGGGAATGCTCCTGGGAGGCCACCACTGCGGCGGAGGAATCCAGATCCGCGGCAATCGCCTCACTCAACGCCAGCATCGAAGGAACGATGTCCGCAGACACGGAATAGGCGATCGATCCGCCCGGCAGGTTCACGCGGGTGCCCGGCAGATCCACGGAGGTACCAGACGAAGGACGTGCATTGGTCCAGTACGCGTTGCTGTTCCACCGCACGCCCGGCACGTCGGCAGACTCGCCGGTGCCCACTAGCGCCTTGAGATCAATGTCCTGACCCTGCACGTAGAGCTCGGCCAGCAGGTTGCTGACGGTATCGGAGACCGGCTCCTTCCGCTTGAGCGCGAACAGCAGCTTGGACTCACCCGCGTTGTGGGCGAACGCGTTGTTCATCAGTGGCATCAGCGCCACGGGGTTGGGAGCGAACTCAACGAAGGTGCGGTAGCCGTCGTCAAACTGCTTGCCCGAGGCCTCAGAGAACCACACCGGCTGGCGGGTGCATCGCACGAAGTACTCGGCATCGTGCAGCGTCTCACCCGGCTGATAAACTCGGCCGCGATCGACCGTGGAGTACAGCGGCACGGAAATTGGCTGCGGCTCGATGTCGGAGATCTCGAAGTGCAGTTCGCCCAGGATCGGGTCCAACATCGAGGTGTGACCCGCACCCTTGACGTCCAACAGACGAGCGAACTTGCCCTCGCCCTCGAGGTGCTCCACCAGTTTGCTCACCGGCTCGCGCGGGCCACCGACGGTGGTCATGCCCGGCGCGGCGAACACCGCAGGCTCCACGGCAGAGAACTCTGGGTGGCTCTCGGTGAACTTGGCCAGCTCGTCCACACCGAATTCCACCACGGCCATCGCGCCCTGCTTGTCCTCCGGCAGCAACTGCTCGCCCTCGCCCATCAGGCGGGAGCGGTGGGAGGCGATGCGCACGGCATCGGACATGCTCAGACCACCCACGGCATAGGCCGCAGCGATCTCACCCATGGACTGCCCCACCACAGCCGCAGGACGCGCGCCGAGATGGCGCAGCAGATCCGTCAACGCGATCTGGATGCAGGTGATACCCACCTGCGCGGATTCCAGATCAAAGTTCTGCTCGTCATCGAGGATCTTCTCCACGATGGACCAGCCAGATTCCTGCTGGACAACCTCGTCGATCTCCTGGAGACGCTGTGCGAAAAACGGCGAGAGTTCGTAGAGATCCTTGCCCATCTTGCGGTGCTGGGAGCCGAAGCCAGAATAGACCCACACGGAGCCCAGAGCGTTCGGCGAATCCGCGGACTTGGTTTGTCCCGTCTGCTTGCCGTCCGCGATGCGCTGCAGGCCGTCGAGTGCCTCGTCCCAGTTCTTCGCTAGGGCCACGCCGCGGGAGCGGCCGTGGTTGCGCCCGGCCAGGGCGCGGGCCACGTCCGCCAGCGCTGGTTGTGAGTTGCTGTTTTTCTTTTCCTCCAGCCACGCCACCAGGTCAGCGGCTGCAGCCCGACGCCGAGACGGCAATAGTCCGCTCACCGGCAACAAGTAGGTGGGCTCCACGCCCGCGGAGTCCGCGGTATCCAGCCCCACGGGAGCGGTGGCGGTCTCGTCCTGATCCTGCGCCTGGGCTTGTCCCTTGGCATCAGCATCGTCCGGCGCGGCCAGCACCACGTGCGCATTCGTGCCACCGAAGCCGAAGCCGGACACACCCGCAACGGCTCGGCCGGAGTACTCCGGCCATTCGCGGCCGTCCTCGACCACTTCCAAGCGGGTGCGGTCGAAATCAATGTACGGATTGGGACCCGTGTAGTTCAGGGATGGCGGCACCATGCCCTCGCGCATCGCCATGGCCACCTTGATCACTCCGGCCACGCCCGCAGCGGCTTCCGTATGCCCGAAGTTGGTCTTGGCGGAGCCCAGCAGTGTGGGCGAGGCGGCATCGCGCCCCTCGCCCAGCACGGCGCCGAGTGCGGTGGCCTCGATCGGATCACCGAGAATGGTGCCCGTGCCGTGGGCTTCCACGTAATCCACCAGTGTGGGATCGATTCCCGCATCGTTATACGCTGCGTGCAGGACATCTACCTGGGCATCAGGATTAGGCGCGGTCAGGCCATTGGAACGTCCATCGGAATTGACTGCAGAGCCCTTGATCACTGCCAGGACGTGATCGCCTTGGCGTCGAGCATCCGAAAGACGCTTGAGCACGATCACACCAGCACCATCCGAACGCACGATGCCGTCTGCATCCTCGGAGAAAGCGCGGATGCCACCCGTGGGGCTCAGCACGCCCAATTCAGAGAATGCAACCGTGGCAAAAGGACTGGCCAGCAGGTTCACGCCGCCGGCGATCGCCACGGAAGAATCACCATCGCGCAAAGAACGAACTGCCTGGTGGATGGCCACCAAGGAAGAAGAACACGCCGTGTCCAGCGCCACGGACGGGCCACGGAAATCAAAGGCATATGAGATGCGGTTGGCGATGATGGACGAGGAATTGCCCGTCAGAGAATACGGGTGCGCTTCCTTGGGATCCGCACTGATCAACATGGCGTAATCGTTGTTGGTGGTACCCATGAACACGCCCACGGGAAGGCCGCGCAAGGTGTTCGCAGGAATCCCCGCGTCCTCCAGCGCCTCCCACGTCAGCTGCAGCGTCATACGCTGCTGCGGGTCCATGTTCGCGGCCTCCAACGGCGACAAGCCAAAGAACTCCGCATCGAAAGAAGCGATGTCCTCGATGTAACCGCCGGTCAGGACGGCCTCGTCCATGCGACGAACCATCTCTTCATCGTTGGCATACTCAGACCACCGCCCGGCAGGAAGCTCGCCCACGCCGGACTTGTAACCCACGAACATGTCCCACATCTCCCGGGCGCTGTTTGCGCCTGGGTACCGGCCCGCGATGCCCACGATCGCCACATCTCGATCCTCCTGGCTCAGCTGCGCACCGGAGTGCGAACGCTGACCAGTGGAGGCAGTGGGGCGCTGGCGGCCGTTGATCACGAAGTCAGACAGCGCATTGATCGTGTTGAACTCATACGCCACGGTCGCATCCAGAGACACGCCCATCAGGCGTTCCAGATCACCCGAAAGCACCACGACATCGCGGGAGGAAAGCCCAAACTCCTCCATCGCGCGGTCATCGGTGATCTGATCTGCAGGCAGTTCAGTGGTCTCCTTCACCCAGTTCCGCAGCCACTCGCGCATCTGCTGAACTGTCGTGGGTCGTGGAGTCACGCTGCTATCTGCCATGCGGACCAATTCCTTCCTTCGCGATGATCGCGGGGTCGTCGATCTTATTCAAGGGTTTGGGGATCAGGACGCCCCGCTGACGAGGCCCAAAACAACTCATAATCGCTGGTGTGCGAGCCGAATGTTTCAGGCCACAGGGAAACTATCGTTTTTTAGCGCTTGCCACGCTACATCGTAGTGCGCGGCGAGACAGCTTTAGTTGAACACACCCTCGTTGTAGGCCTTCGCGGCCACGCGGCGGGCAATCTTGTGTGCCGAGGAGCGGGGAATTTCTCCGACGCCAACGATGCGCACATCAGCTGGCTGCACGCCGTGCTTCTTCGTGACGGCGGCGCGCACGGCATCGATGGCCTCTGCATCTCCGGACTCGTCGGCCTCCGGATCACGCTCGGCGATGATCACCAGGCCTTCGACATCGTCGGTGCTGATGGAGAACGCAGCCAGCACGCCCGGCGCGATCTGCTTGGTGGCCTCTTCCGCCGTGGCCTCGATGTCCTGCGGGTAGTGGTTGCGCCCGGCCACGATGATGAGGTCCTTGAGACGTCCGGTGATGAACACGTTCTCATCCACGATCACGGCGAGGTCGCCGGTGCGCATCCAGTTATCTTCTGGGGCACCGTGCGTACGAGAGTTCTCCGCCAGGCGCTTGCTCTCTGGCAGCTCGTTGCGGAAGGTCTCCTTGGTTTCCTCTTCGCGGTTCAGGTAGCCGGCGGCCATGTTATCGCCGTGCACCCAGATCTCGCCGACGTTGCCGTCTTCCAGCTCCCGGCCGGTTTCCGTGTCCACGATGGCCATGACCTGCGGCGCGCACACCTGGCCCACGGACATCAGCGGCACGGCGTTTTCTCCGTCTGCTTCCACGATCTGCGCAGTACCAGCGGCCAATGCATCGCGGTCCAGCCAGCGCGTGACGGGGCGCTCGCCAATGTGCGGGGTGGTCACCAACAAAGTGGCCTCTGCCAGGCCATAAGAAGGGCGCATTGCCTCGTGCTTTAGGCCGTAGTTGCCGAACAGCTCCATGAACTTGTCCACGGCGGCCTTGGATACGGGCTCGGAGCCGTTGATCACACCGTCCACGCGGCTGAGATCCAAGTCCTTGAGCTCCGCGACGTTTTCTGGGTTGGCGTAGCGGGCAGCAAGCTCCATGGCGAAGTTAGGCACCACGGTGTAGAGGTTTTCCTCATCATTGCGCTTGCTCATCTGGCGCACCCAGCGCGCTGGGTCCTGGATGAAGTCGCGGGGGCTCATCAGCTCAAATGGAACTCCCAGCAGCACCACGAAGGCCGCCAGGATGATGCCCATGTCATGGTGCAGCGGCAGCCACGTGGCCAAGCGCATCGGAGACTGCAGGTTAGCCGCAGAGAAGATCTGCAGCACGTTGGTCACGATGGACTTGTGGGTCAGGATCACGCCGGCTGGGGTGCGGGTGGATCCGGAGGTGTACTGCAGGAACGCCTCGTCCGAGGACTTTGGCGCCAGGGAAGGATCCGCCATGATCGCCATCATCGGGTTGACCCACTCGTCAGCCAGGGAATCCGGCAGCGCATCCACGGTCAGTACGCGAGGGCGCTCTGCTGCTGGGGTGGACGCGAAGTGCTTGCGCACAGCGGCCGCGGACTGCTTGTTGGTGAGAACCACGGCGGGCTCGGAGGAACCCAGCACCGCGCTCAGGTGGCCGGTGTGGCCCGGTTCGTTCGGATCGTAGAGCGGCACTGGCACCATCTTGGCGTACATGGCACCCAGGAACGCGTAAAGGTACTCCGGCGAGTTGTTGGCCAGGATGGCCACGCGGTCCCCCGGCTGCGCCACCTGCTGCAGGCGCACGCACACGGCCTTGATGCGGGTATTGACCTGCGCGCGGGTGATCTCATGGACCTGGCCCTCGCGGGACTGGCTGAAGTCCCAGTAGCGAATCAGCGTCTCTTCCGTGGCGCCCTCCATCTGCGCCATGGTGTAGAGCATCTCGCACATGCCGGACAGCGTCAGCTGCTCCGGCACGTTGATCTTGCCTTGCTCGTCGAAGAACTGGGACATTGCCGCATTGATATCCATACTGGAACTTCCTGCTAGTAGGTGGGTAAAACGGAGTGCTTGTCAGTGGTGCTTGGGGTGTCAACTCGTGGTGCATCCGGCCGAGGGTTTACACCCTCCGAATGCGTTCACGCTTCTAGTTAGTTAGTAGATCACAACTACTGGCCGAGTTCGACCATTCCGGCTAGCCAGCCGTGACAATTCCTCGCGCCCAATCCACAATCCACTGCGGAACCGTCTGCCCAGGAATCACGTTGGGGTTGGAGGCATACAGCGCGTGAGCCGCGTTATCGCCCACCAGCTCACGTGCTCGCTGCAGCGCATTGCCGAAGTCGCGCGGCGAATCACAGATCATGTCCCCCGGCGCGCAGAAGTTGTTCACCCGGTCGCTCAGCTCGCCGAAGCCATCCGGACGCGGACCGCGCATCGTCGCCCCGGGAACGATCGGCTGGACCAAGCCATTGACGATGTTGAGGGAAATCTCCGCACCCACGCCAGTGTTATTGGTGTTGCCAATGAAATTGCCCTTATCCCGCTCGAACCTGCCGTCGGCAATCAAAGCAACACCGGCCACGGAAGACGCAGGAACTGGCCCGCGACCGTTACCGATCTCGGCGGCCATGTCACCGGAGAGCACCGCACCCTGGCTGAAGCCAGAGATGATGAACTTAGTGGCAGGGCACGCCTCATGAGTGGCGCGGAGCTCGGCGGCCATGCGATCAAAGCCCTCGCGACGAGAATCGTCGTAGGTCATCTCCTGCATCGCGTTAATGTTGCGGAACTGCGCGGTGTACGGCAGCGTCCACACCTTGACCTGGTCTTCCGGCAGCTGCTCCTTCAACGGGTTGGTCACAGAGAGCATCAGAGAACGCGGATTCGCCGTGGGGTTCATCGGGTCATCTGTGGCACTGGATTCCCAAGTTCCGGGCGCAGAGATGAACTCGTAGGCCGAGCATCCGGGTGGGTTTTGCGCCTCGGTTTCTTCCGTGCCGCCGTTGGGCGCTCCGGGGGTGGGGTTGTTCGGTCCGTTGTTGTTGGAGTTCATCCATTGTCCGACGCCAACAACGATGGCCAGCAAAATGATGATCACAGCGATCACTGTGAGGAGCTTACGCATGATGGGTGATTGTCCTTAGTCCCGGTTGTGGCCGGGGTGAATCGGTAAGTGATCTAGCTGCAGTACGCGGAGTCTGCGGCGTCCACGATGACCTTTTCGATCTCCTGTGGGTCCTTGTCTACGACGCCCTGGGTCTGCAGCTGCCCTGCGGCCAGCGCGGTGAAGACGTCTGGGCGGTCTTCTGCCTTAGCCGTGCAGTAGCCGCGGCCTGCGGCGATGAGCTGGTCTTCCACGCCGCCTGGATCGGAGGCACCTTCCACCTTGGAGAGGTCGATGTCATTGTTCTTCAGCTCTTCGAGGTACTTCTGGTCCTCTTCGCTTCGGCCAGTGCCGGCGGGGACTTGGTCCACCTCTTCCGCACCAGAGTCATTGGCATCCGGGGCGGGGTTACCTGCTTCGGGAGCTGGAGCAGCGGCACTGGAGGAGGACTCTGGAGCGTCAGATTCTGGGGAGGCGCTGGAGCTCACGCTGGGCACGCCGGTGTTGGTGGCCTGCTCGGAATTGTCCACGGTGGAATCATCACCGCAGGCGGCGGTGGCGGCCAGCAGGACAGGGGTGGTCACGGCGACGAGTGCCAGCCGCCAGGAACGGCGCGACCGGGGTGCGGACATCGAGGCATTGCGAGTGGATGGTGCGGTGGACTGTCGGACAGTATTCACGTGCTCTCCCGGGGAATCTTTGGAGGGATTGGAGTAAAAACCAAGCGCCAGCTTCCCTTGGTGAAAAGAAGCTGACGCTCGGGGTCATGCAAGCCTGTCGCGCTGAAGTTCAGGCGCGCCAGCGGTAGTGACTATTAGTTGAGGGTCTTCTGAACCTGGCCGTTGACCTCGCGGATCACGCCGTGCTGGAACTTGACCTCGTTGCCACCGGCAGGGATTGCGGTCTGGTCGGAGATCGGGAAGCCGTAGTCTCCTCGCTCCCACTTTTCCTGCTCCCATGCGTCGCGGATAGCGCCGTTGTAGATCACGTGCGCGCCAGTAGTTGGGCTCCAGTAGATGGCACCGCCGGTGAAGTTGGAGAACTTTCCGCCCTGCGCATCGAGCTCGCCGGAGGTTGGCACGCCCAGTGCGGAGTTCAGTCCGCCCAGTTCCATGTACTTCTTGGCGATCTCGCCCTGGACGTAGTTGCCCTTGCCGTCGGTTCCCACGGCGATAACACCGTTCTGGAACTTCTGCTGCACGCCCTTGCCAGCGATCGGCTCGTCTTGGGCGATTGGGTAGCCCAGCTTGCCACCTTCCCAGCCAGTCTGTTTCCAGACATTCATAATGTCCTGGCTGACTGCGTAGGCACCGGTGTTGGCGTTCCAGTAGATGTTGCCGTTTTCAAACTTCACGTAGTAGCCGTTACGGCCTGGAACCTGAATTTCCTCAGACTTCGGGTATCCGAGCCAGGAGGTCGGTCCGCCCATCTCGGAGTAACGGGCACCGATGCGACCCCACAGGTAGTGGGCACCGGTGTCCTGAGACCAGTACGCGCGTCCGCCGCGGAAGTCCTGAATCTTGCCACCATCTGGGCCGTCGTACTCGTTGGAGGTACATGCGCCCAGCTGCGGAACCTTACTTAGGCCAGCGCCGATAGCGCCCTGTGCAGAACATTCGGTACCGCGGTCTTCCTGTGGCACTCCCAAGGCATCGGCGATGTGCGGCCATGCCTGAGTCATCTCGAACTGCCAGTATGGCCAAGAGTGGGTACCGGATGGACGGAATGCTGCGGTGACGTCCACGTTCTTCCGCTTGGCGTAGCGCAGGAACGTCTCGGTTGTCATGCGAGACATGACCTCCAAGCCCATGCCGGCGTAGTTGTCAGGCATGCCAGGCAGCGGGCCGGGACGGTCGAATGGTCCGGCGTTGCCGTTTCCGGAGGAGACGTAGACGGACATGTCCTTCAGATTTTCGACGCCTAGCTTTGGATCGTGATCAATCCATCCCTGGGAGCCGTAAGGGCCCCACATCTTCTGGGCATCGTAGCCACCGGCATCCAGGGTAGCTGCACCGATTGCCTGCGGCATGCCGTAGGAGGTGGTGTCTAGGTAGCCGGAGAAGGATCCCACGAAGTCGAACAAGCTTGGGTGGCGCTCGGCGAGGTTCATCGCGGCGGTTCCGCCCATGGACAGGCCAAGCACTGCACGCTTGTCAGTGGAGCGCCATCCTTCGCGCAGCACGGCTGGGAGTTCCTGGGTCAGGAAGGTTTCCCACTTGTAGTGCTTGCCCTTGTCTGGCTCCTGCCAGTCGGAGTAGAAAGAGGACTCGCCGCCGACTGGCATGACTACGTTGACGTTCTTGTCTGCGTAGTAAGCGGCGATGTTGGTCTCCAGGGTCCAACCGGACTCGTCATCGCGTGCGCGCAGGCCGTCCAACGCCCATACGGATGGGTAGGTCTTGCTTGGGTCGGAGTACCAGTCGCGAGCCAGGAGGATCTGCACCTTGATTGGCTCGCCAGGCATGGCTGCGGAGTTGATGAAGACGTTTGCCCAGCGGTCGGTGATCCACTCCACGCGGTCCACGGACACGCCCTCTGGCAGGCCGTCGAGAACCTGCTCGGTGACGTCAATTGGGGTGCGGTCTGGGATGGAATCCGGCCTGAGGTAATCCGTGCCGGAGCCTGGGCCCAGGTTGCTGCTCAGGCCCTGCGCCTGAGCGGAAGGTAGTACCGGCTGGCCGCCAACTGCTGGAAGCAGTGGCAGGGCCAGTGCTGCGGCGACGGGCAGGGCCAGTGCGGCTACCGGCTTGCGGCGGCCATTACGCATCCCAGCGGTGCGGGTGCGGCGGGAAAGGATCGCGGCAAAGCGCATGTTCGGTCTTCCTTCTGAGCGTCAGTTTTACAAGCGTTAAAACGTGATGAATATATGAAATCGTTACATAATGCGGACGAGTGCGCTGGTTACATCGCGTGAAAAGTGATGCATACAACCACTCACACCCAGCACTAACTAACGATTCGCTGCCACCGGAACAGGTTCCCCGCCTGCTCCGACTACAACTCTCGGCGTGTAACGCTAGCCATTATGGCAAGCAAACGTACTTTTGTTGGCGCAACACACCGGAAACCTCAAGGTTAAGTTTAAGGTTAGTCTAGCAAAGTGCTTAGCGGGCTCAAACATTAGGAAATGTTTCTCACAGTTAGTTAACATCCCCACTCCCTAACCTTCCTACAGCCACGAAAAATGCCGACTGACCATGCGGTCAGTCGGCATTTTCTCAAGGTCTGCAGATCTCTACCCTGAGACCCAGATCCAAAAACTAGGAAGCGCGGAGGGTTCCCTTGATCATTGGGCGAGCCTTGGACAGCTCATCGCTCCAGTAGCTCCAGGAGTGAATACCCACGATAGGGTAGCTCACCACGGGGTTGGCGCCACCAGCGCGGACCGCCAGCTCAAACTTGGCAGTGGAGGTGCGGGACAGCCACTCCAGCAGCACACCGGAGGTCACACCGATAGGGTCAGCCAAGAAGTTCTCTCGGGTGCCGGTGATGCCAGCAGCAGAAGAGATGTACATCGGCATGCCGGCAAATCGGCCGGTTGCTGCCTGAATGGTTGGGTCATTGCGCCAGCGCAGTGGGTCCAGCGGGCCGCCCCACATGTTCCAGATCTGCGCACCCGGGCCGCCGGAATCCAGCATTGCCGCCTGGATGCCCAGGTACATGCCTGGCCAGGTGGGGTTCAGGTAGCCGGACATCGAGGTGACATGCTTGAACTGGTCGCGGTGATATGCAGCCAAGTTCATGGCAGCGGTTCCGCCCATAGACAGACCAACGATGCCGTTGTTGGTGCGAGAGACGCCGAAGTTACGCTGCAGGTATCCCGGCAGTTCGCGGGTCAGGAAGGTCTCCCAACGAGGCTTGCTTGGACCGTTGGTGCCGTTCCACGGACCAATCCAGTCCGCGTAGAACTGTGCCTGTCCGCCCACTGGCATGACCAGGGTCACGTCATCGTTCACGAACTTCTTCGGGGCTCCGCCGTCCCACGTCCACGCGTTCCAGTCATCGCGGGCGCGCAGTCCGTCCAGCAGGTAAAGACCAGCATTGCCGCCACGGGCGGCAGGCTTGATCTGCACCTTAATATTTTGATTCATGGCAGGGGACCACACTTTGCAGTACTGCACAAAGAACTTGTATGCATCCCATGAACAGCCCGGACGCAGCCAACCGCGATTGTCAGCGGAGGCAGCCGGAGTGGACACCACAGCCATTCCCAGCGCAGTCGCTAACGCGAGCAGCAGGGACACCAGCTTCTTGGGTGCTCCAAGCTTCCTAGACGAAGTAGTCATATGATCTTCTCTCTACACATCAATGAACGGCTGATTACGTTACCAAAAAGTTACCTAATCAACCAGCCGCTAAGAAAGACATAAGAAACCGCCTCCGGAGAATCCGAAGACGGCTCAGGTCACAACAACAAAAACGACCTCGTAGAAAAGGTCACGCTTTGATTAATTTAGGGCAGGAACCACGTAGACAGCGATGGCGATCGTAGCCAACCATGCCACAGCGAGAATCTGCAGGGTGCGGTCAGACAGTGCGATCTCGTCCGGCGCACCGCCTTCACCACGGTCCACGTCCGCCGCGTAGCGAAGGATCGCCACGGTAAACGGAACCATGGACACCTGGTACCACACAGCCGCTGCCCCATCGACGGTCTGCGAAAGGTCAAAGCCCCACAGTGCGTAACACAGCACCACGGAAGTCGCGGCCAGCGTCCACACGAAGCGCAGGTAGGTCGGCGTATAGCTTTCGAGGGACTTGCGGATTTTGGCACCGGAACGCAGCGAGAGCTTCAGCTCCGCGTAGCGCTTACCCGCCGCCATAAACAGCGAGCCGAACGCTGCGACCAGCAAGAACCACTGGGAAAGCTCAATGTCCGCGGCCACACCGCCGGCCATCGCACGCAGCATGAAACCAGAGCTGACCAGCGCAATATCGATCACCGGCTGATGCTTCCAACCGAAGCAATAACCCAGCTGCAGCGCGATGTACACGCTCACCACGATCGCCAGGCCAGCCCCGGAGCTGGCCAAGAAGCTGCCGCCAATAGCCAGCAGGATGAGCACCACCGCCATCGTGTAGGCCAGCCCCACAGGCAGCACGCCTGCGGCGATCGGGCGGAAACGCTTGGTGGGGTGTGCGCGGTCGGCTTCCACATCACGCGCGTCATTGACCAAGTAGATCGAACTTGCTGCCAGGCAGAAAGCCACGAATGCGATGACCACGTCCAGTACAACGCGCGTGGAGAACAGCGCTTCGCCACCAGCGGCCAAGGGAGCGGCGACCACCAGGACGTTCTTCACCCACTGCTTGGGGCGAAGTGCCTTGATTATGCCGTCCAGCAGATTCTTCGGCGCCTGCGGCCCCTTTGCATCCGTGCCAACGCTCGTGTTTCGGTTGGCTTCCAAGCCAGAGGTGTGAGGCTCGGAGCCCAAAAACGGCTCTGCCTTCGGCTCACTGGTGCTTTCGCTCACCGTTTCTCCTAGTTGTTGAGGTTCGGTTGTTGTGGTTCGTCGTTGTTGACCGTCATGCGGCGCGTGGCCTTTGCTGTAGCCCAGCCGATCACACTGCCCACCGCAACGTCCGAGGGGTAGTGTACGCCCAACACCATTCGGGACAGCGCCATGACGGGCACGCCCACGAGCGGAGCGGGGTTTCCGGTGATATCGGAAAGCGAGACCAGTGCCGCGGTAGAGCTAGTGGCATGGGATGAAGGGAAGCTCAGCTTAGAAGGCGTTGCCACACCGATCTGCACGCCACGGGCATGTGGCCGAGGACGGCGCACCACGCGCTTGAGAATCACCGAAGCCGCGTGTGCAGAGAAGGCAGAAACACCCATCGCCAGCCATTCCCGCTTCTTGGCCTGCTGCTTTTCTGTCACCCAGCCCAGTCCACTGAGGGCAAACCAGCCCAAGGCGTGCTCGCCGAAGTGGCTGAGGCCTCGTGCAGCAGGCAGCACGCCGGGCTTGGTGCCCAGTGCTCGCTGCAACTCCATCAGAATGCGGGTCTCCCCCATTGGGTCGCCCTTAACTGCGGGCAGCGCCGCGGCGGCGCGCACTGCCACGGATGGAAGCTGACGGAACTGCTTCGGAACATCGGTGTGACTACTCACGGTGTGGGTCTTCTCTCCTCTTTTTGCTCGCGCTGACGTCTAGGCTTCTGGCTCGAAGATCTGCTTCCACGCCTCGCGGCTGGTCAGCTCCGCGTGAGCGGCTTGGTAGCGCTCGCTCATCTCGTCGAAACGATCCATGACCTGCTTCTGCAGCGCCGCGGATTCCTTGGCCAAAGCCAGCATCTGTCCGCGATCGCGCTTGCGGAACACCACGCCCTTGCCGTCCGCGGTGGTGACAGTCGCACCGTCAATGCGAGACAAGCTGAACCACCGAGCCTCGATCGGCGGAAGGTTCACCTGTGGCACCTCGTGGTGACGAGCCTCAGCTGGGCGCGTGTTATTCAGCAGACCCTGGGCCAAGGTCTTGACCTTGGATACTGGGTTGACGGGGATATTCAGCAAACCAGCTGGGCCGCCCGAAGGGGCAGGCAGGTCGGAAGCGGAGCGGATCACCGTGGCGTCGGAAAAATTCTTACGCAACGTGTTGATGCGAGGAAGCGCGGTCTCCAAGATGTCGAACAAGTTCTCCGGGCCGGCGAGGAAGTCCTTCATCGCCTCGTTCTGGATGGCCACGGTGGAGTATTCCAAGCACAGCAGGTGCTTGGCGGTGGCCTTCGCCATGGAGATGACCAGGCCGCGTGGGTTATCGTGCCCCTGCATGGCGGCCACGATCAGGCGGTTGCGCAGGTGGAAGTACGCCTGCCAATCGATGGCGTCGTCCTTATCGGACCAGGCCATGTGCCAGATCGCGATGCCGGGCCACGAGGCGGTGGGGAATCCGGCGTCCTTGGCGCGCAGGCCAAACTCACCGTCATCCCACTTGATGAACAGCGGCAGAGGCTGGCCGATCGTATCCGCGACCACGCGCGGGATCATGCACATCCACCAGCCGTTGTAGTCCACGTCAATGCGACGGTGCAGGTCACGGGAGTTCGTCTCGCCGATGACGTTGCCCTTGGAATCGCGCTCTGGGTTGCTGCGTCCACGGTCGCGCAGTGGGTGCTTGTAAAAATCGTGGTCGTAGTGCGTGTGCGGTGCGGCGGTCCACATGAAGGATCCGCGATCGATGACCTCGCCCATGGTATGCAGGTGAGAGCGTTCCTGCAGGTTGAGCATCTGTCCACCGATGAGCATCGGGGACTTCGCGTAGCGGGCGGCGGCTAGGGAGCGCAGCACGGAGTCTGGCTCTATGGCGATGTCATCGTCCATGTAGAGGATGAATGGGCTCTTGGTACCGCGGGTTTTGTGGCGTGCTTCGTACATGATGCGCGAGTAGCCGCCGGAGCCGCCAAGGTTGCCCTGCTCGACGATGCGCAGGCGATCGCCGAAGTGCTCCTCCATCGCAGGGAATCCCGGCTGGTCGGCGGGGTGCTGATTGCCTTGGTCCGGCATGATCAGTGCCTCGATCACCGCGTCCACTTCCGGGTCGCTGGCCAGCGCCTCGAGTGCAGCGACCGCATCCGTCGGGCGGTTGAAGGTGGGGATGCCCACGGTGACCTGTGGTGCAGCGGCGGGCAGCACGTCACCGGCGGCGTAGGTCTTGGTTGCTCCTGTTTCGACGTTAACAACGGTCGCCTCGGACTTCAGTACCTGGCCTTCGGCCTCCTTGGTGGCGTACCAACCAGCGGAGTGGATGACGGTTTCCGTCTCACAGGTGATGTCGAACCAAATCCATCCGCCGTCCTCGAACTGGTCCAGGGGGATGACGAAGGTGGCTTGGCCACGTCCGGACTCGTCAGTTTCCACGATTCCGCCGGTCACGGCGATGCGGGAACCATCGATCTTGGAGCGGTACAGGTCAATACGGGCATCGCCCGTGAGATCTACTCGCAGTTCCACCTCGGTCAGTTGCGACCAGCGGCGCCAGTAGCTGGCGGGGAAAGCATTGAAGTACGTCTCGAAGGAGACCTCGATGCCAGCAGGGATAACTGCCTCGGTGCGGGACAGCGCGGTGACTCGGCCGGGTACGGCCTCGTTTTCCACGATGTAAAGCGAACGCACGTCATACGGTTCGCCACGCTTAGGCAAGATTATGCGGCCCAGGCGGGTGGTATCGATCGCAGCGGATGCTTTGTGTACAGTTCCCAGGATGGAATCAGACATGTGAGGAGCGCTGACCTTTGCGAGTAGACAATAGAACAGTCTCGATTATCCCCCATGCGCCCCGGGATGGCTTTGTTCGCCACACCCATTGACGCGATCACGCTGGTCGCACGCAGGCGCCCCGATCAATTACTTGTGGGCGGCCTGCGGCCACACAATCTGGGCATCCGGCATGGGTTGTACGCCCTCGTAATCTTCGAGGTCATCAGAGAACTTCAGCGTCCGCGACGTGGTCAGGGAGTACTTGATGTTGTCCCAGAAACGGTGCGCGCTCATCGGCTCGCGGTAGACGTGGAACAGCTCCACAAAGTCCTCCGTGTAAAGAATCGACCGGATCTCAGTGACTTCTTCCCCATCGATGTAGCTCGGCAGGAAGGGCACAAACACGCTGGAATCTGCCATCTGCCACTCCAGCGGCAGATACTTATCGTGACCGGGGCGCCCATTTTCAATCTGTGGCATGCGTGCGGCCAACGGATTGGCCAGGCCCATCGGGTCCACCACACGGGTATCCAACGGTGCCATCATTCCCGTCATACCCAGATTCAAAAAGCTCACGGTCATAGGGTGATACTGCAGGTCTTCAAATCCCTGAACCGGCCCCGGAATCACGGGCTGACCAGCAGGGTTTAAGCCCACGGCGCCCACCGGAATCCAGTCATCTTCTCCGTTCGGCCCCACGCTGCCCACGGACAACAGCACTCCGGAGCACTGCCGGGCCTCAGGGGAGGCGGGATCGCCTTCACGCTGCTCCGCACACTCCTTGTTCGCCTCGGCATAGCCATTCATCAAGGCCATGTCCATGTAATCGGAGGCGTACAGGGGCGGCTGCTCCGGCGAGGTCTTCGTGGTGTACATCCAATAAGTACGCTCGTCCACCACATGCAGGTCATTCATACCTTTAACCCCTGCCGCGGAATATGTCACGGGATGATTGATCGCGAAGATGGCCCACCCGAGGCAGAACAGAAACCCAGCCCCCACCAGCACCGGCTGGATTACCATGCTGGATCCGCGCAGGTCCACCAGCGGCACCACGGATAGTGGCAGCAGGATCGCGAACAGCGGAATGAGCAACATGCGGCCGTGCATGAAGTCCCCACCCACGCGAATCACGTAGGTGAAATGGAACAGCGCACACACCACCAGAATGGCGATCGCCGTGGCGGGCCGCTGGAGGCGGGGAGGCGAGGCGAGTGAGGCGTCGGAAAAAACAACCGGCTGGGCACGCAGACCGAACCAGACCAATGCGGCGGTGACCAACGCCAACACACCGAACGCCCACCACAGGCCATAAGGATTGACGAAGTTGCCCACGTAATCCCAGCCGCGTCCCCACAGGGCCTCGTTGGCGGATTTCGCTACTGCGGTCTGCGGCACGATCGTGCCGTAGTAACCCATGCGGAAAATCTGATACGCCAACGGAGCGGGTAGAGCCACGGCCAGGATCAACGCGCGCTGCGCCCACGAACGGGCCGCGATGAGGATGATCAGCCCGGTGATTCCGCCATACAAAGCGAGCTCGGGGCGGACCAACCAGCTCACACCAGCCCAGAACGCGAGGCCGTAGATTGCTCGGTGCGTTTGCGCGCTCACCTTCGCGTGCCTGCTCAAAGGCGCTGTTCGGTAGCTAGCGAGCGCACCTTCCCGGATCCACAACGCCAACAGCAACCACAGCACGGACAGCCAGAAGATGGACAGTCCCCACTCCAAGCCGGACGTCGCAAAATCGCGGGCGGCAGGAATGGCCAGGTACACCACCATGCCCAACGGGACGAAAATCAGACTGCGGGAACGATAAAACAAGCCCGTGGCCAGCACCCCAATGAGCACCGCAAGACCCGTGAGGATCAGAGCCATCCACAGGGAAACCGTCTCCAAGCGCCCGCCGGTCATCTCGGCAAACAAATAAATGGAGTACTGCCAGAGCATGGAGGTGTTCGTCTCCACGCGCTCGCCCGCGTTGAACACCGGACCGTTGCCCGCCTGCAGGTTGCGGACGGTGCGCAGGACGATCAATCCGTCATCGCTGATCCACCGGCGCTGCCACCCCGCAATCAGCGCAATGATCAGCAGAGGCACAGCCCACGCCACCGTGGTGAGCATGGTGAGATTCTTTGGCTGCTTCGCCGACCTCGCCCGCGGAGAGGTCTTTGGAGAGGAAGGGTTTCCCTCAATCACAGTCATTACTTGGCTGGCCTTACTGACACAGGAGCACGGCGCATGGATCGCGCCCACTCACGAAAAAGAGGAGCCGTGGTGGGGCTCTCCAACAAAACGTATTTGTTTCAGACTACTTAGAGATTGCGGGCGAGGACCGCCGCAACGCCGCGGTTGCCCTCGTGAGTCAAGTGGGTGGTGATGTTGTAAGGCTTGGAGGAGTTATCAATAACTCCGGCGATCCATCGCTGGTCACGCGGCGCACACGAACCGTGGCCGCGAGTAGCAGCCTCGAGGTTGAGCCAGTTGCCACCAACGGCGCGCGCAGCCTGGCGCTGCCAATCATGTGCCGCAGCCAGTGCGCTGTTCAGCGGAGGAATCACCATTGGGGGCTGATCCACACCATTCCAGTGCACCCAGCAGGAGTTACCAGCGCGATCGATAATCTCCGGGTAACCCAGCATGGTGATCTTCGCGTTGGGCGCAGCGGCGCGGACACGATCCATCTGGCGACGAACTTCCTTGACGTACTCATCGCGCTGCACGTCGTAGAGGTTCGGAGCCTTCCACGTGTCATTGATGCCAATCTGCACTATGACGTTGCGGGTTCCTGCATTCAGCTTGCCCTGGGACAAGGCCTGGTTGACCTGGGTCACCAGACGCTTCTCGCCGGACAATGGCGCGAAGGCAGCCGCACCGGTGCAGGCGAAGTCCTCCACCTTGATGCCGGTCTGCGCCTGCAGCTCGGAAGCAATGCGCTTGGCGCCGCGAGGGCAACGTCCTTCCGTAGCTACGTTGGGGGTCACCTTGCCGGGGCCCTGCATGACCTCAGCGATGTTGAACGCTGGATTAGCGATCAGGGAATCGCCAAAAAGGACAATGTTGGTGGGAGCAGCCTGAGCAGCCGGGGCGAGAGCCACAAAGCTGAACACTGCCACCAACGCGGCAACGAGCTTGGCGGGCAGGCCAATGCGCTGTGAATGCATGGATAGATCTCCGATCAGAAAACGTCATGTGTGCCGGTGGTCTGTGCACCGGCTCGTTGAGCCACAACGTACCGCAGGCGATGTCCTCTTCACATGCCATGCCGGCTGTGGGCACCGTTTCTTAGATCGAATCAACGCCGCACAATGTTATGTCTGCAGATCTTCAAATCTTAACCCCAGGAAACTGGTTTTCTCGACCGAACCAAAAATCGCCCGCGCACAGCACAGGCAATCACAAGCGGCAGAGCTTAAAGCAACTCGTCCAGCTTGTTATCGAACATACTCAGCGCGGAGCCGATGGCCATGTGCATGTCCAGGTACTGGTAGGTGCCCAAGCGTCCGCCGAAGAACACCTTGCTTTGGTTGGTCTCCTGGTCGGCCAGCTCGCGGTAGGCCAGCAGCTTCTCGCGGTCATCCGGAGTGTTGATTGGGTAGTACGGCTCGTCTTCGTTTTCCGCGAAGCGGCTGAACTCCTTCATGATGACCGTCTTGTCCGCGGGGTATTTGTCCTCGCGCTCCGGGTGGAAGTGACGGAACTCGTGGATACGGGTGTACGGGAACTCGGCATCGTTGTAGTTCATCACCGGGGTGCCCTGGAAATCGCCGGTATCCAGCACTTCCATGTCAAAGTCCAGTGTGCGCCAGCCCAGGCGGCCTTCGGAGTAGTCGAAGTAACGGTCCAGTGGGCCGGTGTAGACCACGGGAGCATCTGGGGATTCCGTGCGCAGTTCGTCGCGCACCTCAAACCAGTCAGTGTCCAGGCGAACCTCAATGTTTTCGTGCTTGGCCATGTTTTCCAGCCACGCGGTGTAACCCTCGACAGGCAGGCCCTCGTAGGTGTCATTGAAGTAGCGGTTGTTGAAGGTGTAGCGCACGGGCAGGCGGGAAATATTCGACGCCGGCAGTTCCTTCGGATCCGTTTGCCACTGCTTGGCGGTGTAATCGCGGACAAACGCTTCGTAGAGTGGGCGGCCGATCAGGGAGATGCCCTTTTCTTCCAGGTTCTGCGCATCGTCTGGGTTCAGGCCATCGGTCTGCTCCTTGATCAGCTGGCGTGCCTCATCTGGGCTGTAATACTTGCCAAAGAACTGGTTGATCAGGCCCAGTCCCATGGGGAACTGGTAGGCCGTTCCCTTGTGCATCGCGAAGACGCGGTGCTGGTAATCAGTGAAATCGGTGAACTGATTGACGTAGTCCCACACTCGCTTGTTGGAGGTGTGGAACAGGTGGGCGCCGTACTTGTGAACTTCGATACCCGTCTGTGGCTCTGCTTCGGAATAAGCGTTGCCGCCGATGTGGGGGCGCCTTTCCACGATCAGAACGCGCGCCCCCTTCTTGCTTGCCGCTTGCTCTGCCACGGTGAGGCCAAAAAAGCCGCTTCCCACGACGATCAGGTCATACTTGCCGTTTTCGTTCATGCGGACAGACTACCGCCCTCCCGTTGATTCGCACGGTGTCGACACAGCCGCGGTTGCTCTTCAGCGGATGCTGTTCACCACAGTTATGCCCAAGGCAGCTTGTCCACCCACGGCTGCAGGGTCGGCTTCGCCCAGTCCAGCATTCCCCACGCCCACATCCCCCAGAAGATACCTACAAAGACCACCCAGATCAGCATCACCAGCAGGACAATGCCCACGATGCGCACGCCGCGGGATTGCCGTTTCCACCATGCCTCGAAGCGGTCGTATTGCCGGATCCCCCACCGCAACAACCGGTTGGGCCACTCCAGTTCCAGAGACAGAATGCCGATGCCCACAAAGACGGTGAACCAGCCCGGGCCGGGGAAAGGAATGGTGATCAACCCCACGATCACCACCAGCCAGCCGATGAGCAGCGTGGCAGGGCGCACCGCCCACCCGTACTTGCGCTCTTTCATCCGCGCGTGGTGACGGTGGATCTGATCCACCTTGCGCGTGACTGCCTCGCCCATTTTTGACACGGTGTTGAATCTACTCCCCGAACTCCACTGCTCGGATCATTCCCGCTAGAAACATGCCTGTTAGAACCACCGAGCCAGCACCGCAGCCACACCATCGTCGTTGTTGCTTGCCGTCACCAGATCCGCGGCCGCTTTCACGTCATCGTGCGCATTGCCCATTGCCACGGCGGTGCCAGCCCATCCCAGCATCTCCAGGTCATTGGGCATATCTCCAAACGCGATGGTCTCCGTGGCCTGCACGCCCAGTCGCTCGGCGATCCACTCCAGCGAGGTGCGCTTGGACACGCCCGGCGCGCTGATCTCCACCAGGCCACCGCCCCAGCTAAACGTCGCGTGCACTTCCCGCGGATCCAGCCGCGGTGCCACGGCGTCAAAGAGCTCTTGGGAACTGACGTTTTCATTGCGTACCAGAAGCTTGACCGCCGGTTGGGCGATGAGGTCTTCGGTGCTGAGCACCTTGTGCTCGTCCGAGAGCCACGCGTGATCGTAGCCCTCGGTCACGCAGAACAGCTCGTCCGCGCGGTCAAAAGCGCTGGTCCCGGCACGTTCCACCGCAAACCCTGCACCGTGCAACGCAGTGCCTTCCGCGCCCGCGGTCAGCCGCTGAATCACCGTGCGCAGCGTGGCGGAATCCAGTTCCATCGCCCGGACAATCTCGTCCTTGGCGCTGTCGTAAACCACCGCGCCGTTAGCGCACACGCACAGAGGCTGCACCGGAAGTTGCTCAATCACGGGCAGCACCCAGCGCGCGGGCCTACCGGTGGCCAGGGTAAACACGGTTCCTTGTTCGGCCATGCGCCCCACCACCTCGCGCATGTGGGGGCTGACTCTTTCTCGCCTGTCCAGCAGCGTGCCGTCCAGGTCAGAGACCACGAACAACGGCGCCGGCACCAGCTCTAACGCTGCATGCAAGGTGCACAGCTGCCGCCTCATTTGCGCAGTTTCTTGATCCATCGCGTCACAGGCGCCAACACCTTATTAATGCCCGTGGGCTGAGGTTGTTGTTCTTCTTTTCGACGCCCACTCGCAGCCGCTTCAGCTTCTGCCCGCTGCTTCTTACGATTCTCGTGATCCTGGCGATCCTGGATGGTGGCTTCCTCCAAGGTGGGAGCCGAGCCTCCTAGAACACTGGGCACCCAGAACTCGCCCTCCGGCATGGGGCCGAAGCGCTTGACGTATTCCTCACGGGCTTCTTCTAGCAGGCTCTGCATAGCTGCGCGCAGACGTTCGGTGGTCTCGACGCTGTCGTCGGAAATAGGAACCGACTTGCCAACGACCATCACCAGCTTGGCGTCCTTGGGGAACCAGGTGGGCTTGTGGCTCTTGGTCCAAATGCGCTGGGAACCCCAGATGATCATCGGGATCAGCGGAACCTCAGCTTCTTCAGCGATGACAGCAGCACCTTGGCGCAGTTCCTTGATTTCGAAGGAGCGGGAAATGGTGGCCTCAGGGAAGATGCCCACCAGCTCACCACCGCGCAAGCGGCGAACCGCCTCTTTCACGGACGCTGCGCCATCAGCACGGTCCACAGGAATGTGGCGCATGGCGCTCATCAGCGGGCCGGCCACGGGAGAGTCCCAGATTTCCTTCTTCGCCATGAAGCGCACCAGGCGGCCACCGTTGAAGTGAGCCGGGATGGGACCGTAGACGAAGTCCCAGTAGCCGGTGTGGTTGACGGCGAGAATCGCGCCACCTTCCCGCGGTACGTTCTCCGGGTTCTTCAAAAAGATCTGTAGCCGCTGGCCGAAGCGCATCCACAGCTTGGCCAGCGGAATGATGGTGCGCCCGTAGATGGGCTCTTTGCTTTCTGGGTGCCCAGAAGACGGGGTGAAGCCCTCGGCGAAATTGAATGTAGCCACGTTGCGATGCTCCCTGGTTGGTGGGCTTATTTCTTGGGGTAAAGAATATCTTTGCCCACAAACGGACGTAGCGCTTCGGGGACCACCACGGATCCGTCTGCCTGCTGGTTGTTCTCCAGAATGGCGACTAACCAGCGGGTAGTGGCCAGCGTGCCGTTAAGGGTAGCCACGGTCTGTGGCTTGCCCGCCTCGTCCCGGTAGCGGGTCTTGAGACGGCGTCCCTGGAACGTGGTGCAGTTCGAAGTGGAGGTCAGCTCGCGGTAGGTGTTCTGGGTAGGCACCCATGCCTCAGTATCGAACTTGCGGGCAGCGGACGAGCCGAGGTCTCCACCTGCCACGTCGATCACGCGATACGGAACCTGTACGGCTTCCAGCATCTCCTTTTCCATCGCCAGCAGCTGCTGGTGCTGTTCGCGAGCCTCTTCGGGCTTGCAGTAAACAAACATTTCCAGCTTGTCGAACTGGTGGACGCGGATGATGCCGCGGGTGTCCTTGCCATAGGAGCCGGCTTCCCGACGGAAACAGGACGACCATCCCGCGTAGCGCATAGCACCTTCCGAAAGGTCGATGATCTCATCTGAGTGGTAACCGGCTAGGGCAACCTCCGAGGTACCTACGAGGTACAGATCGTCCTGCTCGAGGTGGTAGATCTCGTCTGCGTGCGCGCCCAAGAAGCCGGTTCCGGCCATGATCTCTGGACGTACCAGCACGGGTGGGATCATCAACGTGAACCCTGCCTTGGCTGCCTTCTGCGCAGCCAACTGCAGCATGCCCAGTTGCAGCAGAGCGCCGTCGCCGGTGAGGAAGTAGAAGCGGGCGCCGGAGACCTTGGTGCCGCGCTTCATATCGATCAGACCCAGGGATTCGCCGAGCTCCAGGTGATCCTTGGGCTCGAAGTCGAACTCACGGGGGGTGCCCACGTGCTCGAGGACAACGAAGTCATCCTCGCCGCCGGCGGGAGCGCCGTCCTCCACCACGTTGGACAGCTTCATTTGGAAGTCGTGGACATCCTGCTCGGCGGCGGCCAGCACGGCCTCCAGCTCCTTGACGCGCTCAGCCTTGGCCTTGCCTTCTTCGCGCAGGCGCTGTTTGTCCTCGTCAGAGGCCGTGCGCATCTGCTGGCCCATCTCCTTGCTGAAGGATTTCTGCTCGGAGCGAGCAGCATCAGCAGCGGCAATGGCATCGCGGCGGCGCACGTCTGCCTCGAGAAGTTGATCCACCAGCCCCTCGTCTTCTCCGCGGGTGCGCTGAGAGGCGCGGACCAAGTCAGGGTTGTCACGCAGGAACTTAAGATCGATCATGTCCCATAGCTTAGCTATAGTGGTCGCACTAGACGCACTTACTCCACAGTTGGTGGGGCTGCCCCACTGGGTGTTGAATGAAACATCAAAGTAAGAGTGATTCCCCGACCGGAAGTGGATTCCTGTGAGCATCAGCCAGCCGACATGGAAGCGACGTTCGCGCGCCGCCACCGTTATTCTCGTGTCTGCGCTCTGCGGCGGCGTAGGCGCAGCGGCCTACGGATCGATGGCTCCCGAGGGCTCCACCCCATTGGCCACCACGCCCACCTCTGAACCCGCAGAAGCGGAACTGGCAGCCTTCACCGATGCGGACACGGGTTCGTGCTTGAACTGGCGACCAGGCGAAAATGGCTCCAACTCTGGCTTCACCACCGTGGGATGCGCCGAGCAGCACCGCTTTGAGATCAGCGCGCGGGAGGATCTCTCCCAGTACCCCACCAGCGAGTTCGACGAAGACGCTGAGCACCCCAGCCTCGAACGCCAGCAGCAATTGACCGACGAGCTCTGCGTGGGCCCTACCCTCAACTACCTGAACGGCAAGCTAGATCCAGAGGGCCGCTACACGATCTCCCCCATCCTGCCTCCGGCCAGCGCTTGGGCAGAGGGCGACCGCACCATGTTGTGCGGAGTCATGGTGCAGGATGCGCAGGGTCGTTCCACGGAAACCGTCGGCCTGGCTGCAGAATCCGACCAGTCCCGCGCCTTCCCCGCCGATACCTGTGTGCAGGTCATCAACGATTCTCCTGTGGAAGTCCCCTGCAACGAGGATCACTCCTGGCAGGTCACGGATGTTGTCAATCTGGGCGAGGGCTTCCCGCAGGACTGGCCAGATATCGACAAGCAAAACGAGTACCTCAACCAGCGGTGTACCGAGGCAGCTCGCAACTACTTGGGCGGCGATGACGCGCTGTACAACTCCACCTTGACCCCGTTTTGGACCACCATCCAATCCCAGTCTTGGGCCGCAGGTTCCCGCACCGTCAACTGTGCGCTGACGTTCGGCCGCCCGGACGGCGGATTCGCCAACTTGAATGGTGACGTACGCCAAGGGTTCACCATCGACGGCAACCCACCGGCCAAGCAGCCTCCGCGCAACCCGCTGCGCAATAACGCCGCGGCTGCCTCCCCTGCCCCAGCTGCGCCCTAAGCGTTAGTTTTCAAACCCCCGGAGGCAGCCGTGTCCATCGACATTTCCGAAGAAGAGTTCGAAGACTTGGTGGACGAAGGTTTGCGTCGAATTCCGGAACAACTGCTGCACAACGTCAACAACGTGGCCATCATCACGGAGGACTACCACGAATTCGATCCCCACATCTTGGGGCTCTACGAGGGCATCGCGCTGACGGATCGCGATAGCGAATACACCTCCGTGCTGCCGGATAAGATCACCATCTTCCGGCTCGCCCTGTGCGAGGCCGTGGACAGCCGGGAAGAACTCGTAGAGCAGGTGGCCATCACGGTGATTCACGAGCTCGCGCACCACTTCGGCATCGACGATGCCCGCCTCCACGAACTCGGTTGGGGCTAGCACTCTAGCTTATCCGGCGTGCCGAGGGCTCCCCACTCTGCGATGTTAAAAGCTCCCTCCACTGCGTCAGGTTCGTCCTGCGCTGCCTCCGCGAGCTCGCGCACGTTGTCCGGCACGTCCAGCTCCACGAAGTGCGTGTTCGCCAGGTATCCCGCAAACGCCCACTCCGGATCCAGCCCGCCCAAATAGCGGGCGATGAAGCGGATGATCGCGCCGTGGCTGACCACCGCCACGTCCGTGCTTTCCGGCAACGCGTTCAGCACGCTCATGATCTGCGCGATGTATGCGCTCAGGATCTCCGCGCCGTTTTTTGCCCCATCTACCGGCACCTCCAGCTCGCCGTGCAGCCAGCGGAATAGCACGCGGTGGTAGGCCTCGTGGGCGTCTTCGTCGTTACGCATCTCGTAGTCGCCGGCGGCGATCTCCGCGATGTCGCTGAGAGTGGAGACCTGCTCGGTGTGACTCAAACCGAAGCCGGCGGAGGTGGCGTCGGAAATAGGAGAAAGACCGCTGCCCGCAAACCCGGAGGCGAAATCCGATCCCTCCGCCGTGGACGCCAGCGTGCCACCACGAGCCACAAAACTGTCCGCGAGCAGTACCGCGGTCTGTTGTGCGCGCGCCGCCTGGCTGGACATCACCAGCAGCGGCCCGTCCACGCGCTCCGCCAGAATGGATCCCACGTTGGAGGCCTGCTCCCGCCCCAGTTCGGTGAGATCGGCACCCGGCAGCGCGGTGTCCAGCGCGTGAATAGTGTTCGAGGTGGTCTGTCCATGACGCACCAGGTACAACTTGCTCAACGGTTTACCCCTTCTTCTGCTGCTGGGCCGGTGGTTGCGTTTGCTGCTTCAGTTCGGCGACCCAACCCCGGGATTCAGAGTAGTCAGGCGGGAAGGTGCCTGCAGGGGGATGGTGTGCGTCCTGTTCTTTTCCGACGCCAGCGCCTGGCAGTTCCGCGCGTGGCCAAGAGCCGAGAAAGCGCAGGGAACTGGTGCTGCGGTAGAGCCCGGCCAGGGCTTCGGCCATCGCCTCGTCCTCGAGGTGGCCCACGAGTCCGAGGTGGAAGTAGTAAGTGCCCATGGCTTCGCGGGTGGGGCGGGAGCTGATGCGGGACATGTCTATGCCGCGCACAGATAGCTCAGCGAGGGCATCCAGCAGGCCGGAGGGCTTATTTTCTAGGGTGAATGCCACGCCGGTGCGGTCATTGCCTGTCTTGGGCGTGACCTGGCTGGGGCGGGAGACCAGCACGAAGCGGGTGTAGGCACCGCGGACGTCTGCCACGGCTTCAGCCAGGGATTCCAGTTTGTGGATCTGCCCGGCGCGGGCGGGTGCCGCTGCGGCATCGGCGCGGCCTTCGGCCACGGCCTGAGCGGCGGCTCCGTTGGAACTGGCGGGAACGAACTGCGCGTTCGGCAGGTGCTGCTGCACCCAGGAGCGGGTTTGCGCCTCGGCCGCAGGGTGGGTGGTGAAGGTCTGTACGTCCTCGGTGGTAGCGCCCGGGCGAACCAGGATGGAAAATTCCACGGGCACCAGCACTTCGCGGACGATGATCAGCGGGGAACCCATGGTCAGGGCATCTTCGGTTTGAGCGATGGGGCCGTCGACGGAACTTTCCAGCGCCACGCAGGCGTAGTCCACGCTGTGGTTTCGCACGGCCTCGAGGGCCGCACTGGGGGACTTCACGTCGATGCCTTCCGTGGATCCTGGCAAGTATCCGGCGGCGATCATCTGCTGCAGCGCCTGCTCAGTAAAGGTGCCCTGGGGGCCAAGGAAGGCCACGCGGGTGGTCTGGCCCTCAGGGTGAATTCCTGGCTGGGCCCCAGCGGAGGCCGATTCGTGCGGGGTTTCGGTGCCGGGCACCTGTGCTTTGCCGGGAGTCATACTTGTCACTGTACGGGCTGACGTAGGGTAAATGACGATGATTACCTCCGGCTTCTCCACCAGGCTGGCTGGTCTTGCAGCCGAGATGGGCCTCAGCCAGCAACAGCTGGGAGTCACGCGCGTCTACAGTCAGCCACACAGCACGCACGCGGGCCAACCCTTGGCTGGCGAAGAGGTGCTTATCAAGGACCTGCAGCAGGTCGCGGGAGAGGTCACCACCTTCGGCTCGGAGGACCAAGCGCGTACCGCCACTCTGAATGATTCCGCCACGCTCCGTCTGTTGGACCGCGGCGCGACGCTGGTAGGAGCTTCCGCGACCAGCGAATATGGAGTGACGGCATACACGGAGCCGGTTGGTCAGGACTCGCCTGTAAATCCTTTGGGTGCACAGTTCATGCCCGGCGGATCTTCCGGAGGAGCTGCAGTGGCGGTAGCTCGCGGGGTGGTCAACATCGCCCACGCCACGGACGGGGGCGGCTCCATTCGCATTCCCGCCGCGTGTTGTGGCCTTCCTGGCCTCAAGCCTGCGCACAATCCACGTATCGGCGGCTTCACCTCCACGGCCCACGGTTATCTGGCCCGGGATATCGAGACCACCGCGCGGGCTTATGCGCTGGATATCCCTGACCTAACCTCTGCAGTGCACGAAGGACGCGAGCCGCTGCGCATTGGTTACACGAACACCCCGTTCCACAGCTCCAGCAGCATTGATCCCGCCATAGCGGCGGCCACCGCTGCGGTCACCGCGTTGCTGACCTCCACCGAGGCGGTCACCAGCGTTAGCCAAGCACCGGCGCCGTATTCGCCGCGCACCTTTGAACTCTTCCGAGAAATCCTCACCTCCCGCTGCGCGCAGCTACCTGGTCCCCTTTCTCCGCTGACCCGTTGGCTCAAGGAACAAGGGCAGCAGGTGACAGAGTTGCGTCGAGAACAATTACACCGCCAACTCAATGCGATCGGCGAGGATGTCCTGGCCACCTGGACAGACTTCGACATCATCGCCACGCCCATGCTGGCCTGCGCCCCACCAACTCCGGGAACGTTCTCCGCGCTGCCGCCGCGCCTGAACTTCCTGGCACAGACCGCCTGGACCCCGTGGGCCACGCTGTGGAACATCACGGGATGGGCCAGCGTGTCCGTACCGTTGGTGGATCCACAATTAGTTCCCGGCCGGTGGCCGATCTCCTTGCAGCTGGGGGCTGTCTCGGACCGTGTCTCGGAGGCGGAATTACTGGCCCTCGCGCGCGCCGTATCCACAGTGGCGTCCGCACTGCCGCCAGAGGGTCTGTCCCTTGACGCACCGGGCGATATCGAAGCTCTATCCTACCGTCCACGCCCTAGCGCACACAGCCATGAGCACTAAAAGCTCTTCTGCCCTGCGGTGGGAAATCCTGCTGGTCTTGGCCATCACCTTCGGCATGTCCGGGGTGCGTGCAACCCTGCGCTTGATCGAATCCGTGGCGCGCCCCGAGGGACTCAGCGAGCAGGAAGTCACGCTCAACCAGCAGCAATCTACCCTCGCCTGGCTCGATCCGGCGCTCCAATTAACCCAGACCGGCGTGCTGTTCGCGTGGGGCGGGCTCGCCATTTTCTTACTGCTGCACCACCTCCCCGTGTCTTTCACGAAATGGCGATTCCGCACAACGGACGTCCTGCACGGAGCTGGGCTGGCCGCGCTCGTTGGAGTGCCCGGGCTGCTGTTCTACATCACGGCCGTCCACCTGGGTCTGTCTAAGCATGTGGAACCGTCAGGCTTGGAAGACACAGCGTGGCGCCTGCCACTGCTCGTGTTCAACTCCTGGGCCAATGGGTTCGCGGAAGAGATCATCGTGGTGGCGTGGCTGGCCACACGGCTGCGCCAGCTGCGCGTGAGCTGGCCGTGGATCTTTGTGGCCAGCAGCCTACTGCGTGGTAGCTACCACCTCTACCAGGGCTATTCCGCCGGCATAGGCAACATTGTCATGGGCGTGATCTATCTCTGGTACTACAAGCGGACCGGACGCATTTGGCCGCTCGTCATCGCCCACGGATTGATCGACACAGTGGCATTTGTGGGCTACGCGATCACGGGCGGAACGCCAGGCCTGTGAGGGTTTTCCAGCGCAATAACGCAGAACCGTCCCCAGTCAGCCTAGGGATTCAACTGCTAACTCGGCTACCATGTCCCACATGAATCCTCGCCCCGGCGAGCCTTCTGGCTCGGATGACTACGCACTGGACCGAAACGGCAAACCCATCGTGGACCGCTTCGGCAGGCCAGTGCTCAGGCGCCCTCCCCTGTCCAAGGTCGAGGATCTCCCCAAGCCAAAGGAGCAGCCTCGGCCGCCGAAGTATCGACGCAGCTCCCCCTCGCGCGACGTGCCTCGGGACATCCCGCGCACAGATTCGCCCCGGCGCGAGTCAGGCCGCCACCAGCCACCCCACACTGAAGTGCCTCGGGCCGCGCCTCTGCCGCCTTCGAACGTTGGTTCCCATCGGAGCAGTCTTCGCGACGACGCACGCGATTATCCGCGAGACAACGCTCAGCAGCCTCGCAGCTACGAACAGCCTCGCCCGGAGGCCGGATATGAGATCCCCTCACGCAGACAAGAGCGTATGGCTCGGATCGGAAGCCAGGCGTGGGAAGGTCGGCGTCGGAAAGAAAAAGAACCCTTCCCCCGCATCGGCGGACGCGGACCTGCATCGCGATCACCCCGCAGGCGCCGGAACTTCAGCGTCTTCAAGACCCTCGGCGCACTGCTGCTTGTCTTGGTGGTGCTGCTGGTGGGCACGGGAATTTGGATCGACACGTCCCTCAACCGCACCGATGCGCTGCAAAAATACGACGGCCGCGTGGGCAACACCGCGGGCACCAACTGGCTGCTGGTAGGCAGCGATTCCCGCGCAGGCTTAAGCAACGAGGACGCAGACCGCCTGATGGCAGGCGAACTCGACGAGAGCACCGGGCGCACGGACACCATCATGGTGGTCCACATCCCCACGTTCGGCGGCAAACCCACGATGGTCAGCTTCCCCCGCGATAGCTGGGTCAACATCCCCGGCTACGGAGAAAATAAGATCAACCAGGCGTTCTCCTTGGGCGGCCCCGCGCTGCTGCAGCAAACCATAGAGGAGCGCACCGGCATGCGCATCGACCACTACGCGGAGATCGGCTTCGGTGGCTTCGCAAACGTGGTGGACAGCGTGGGCGGCATCAACATGTGCCTCGACGAACCACTCCAAGACCCGATGGCGGGCATCGACCTGCAGGCGGGATGCCAGGACATGGACGGCCCCGCGGCACTGGGTTACGTGCGCTCCCGCTACGCCTCGGCCAACGGAGACCTGGACAGAGTGGAGCGCCAGCGGCAGTTCCTGTCTGCGCTAAGCACCAAGCTGAGCTCCCCTACAACGATCTTCAACCCGTTCCGCTCACTGCCCGCGATCGATGCGCTGACCAGCTCTTTGACGGTCAACGATAGCGACCATGTGTGGCACCTCGCGGGCCTAGCGTTCGCGCTGGCGCGCGGGGCGGAACAGGAAACCGTGCCGATCAGCGGCCCGCTGGAAACCTACGCGGGCAGTGCCCTGCAGTGGGATGATGCGGCAGCGGACCAACTGTTTGAATCCCTGAAGTAGGCCCGCCTTTTCGGGTCCAGGGGCGGGACCCGGCAGGGTAAAACCACGCTGGCGCTAACGCGTACTCGCAGTCCCTAGCGGATCGTCACTTCCCGAGAAATGATGGTCTGCTTGGATTTGTGCTCATCGGCGGACAGTGCCTCAGAGTTGCCCAGGGCTGCAGAGATCTTGGTCTCCAGTGCCTCGAGTCCCGCGACCCAATCGCTGGACTCGCGGGTGTTGTCCAGGTCCCAGACCGGCACCAGGATGCCGTGTGTGCGGAACACACCAGCGAACTTGGAGCCCTCGCCCAAGTGAAGGTCGCCTGCAGCGTGCACGCGAGCCAGGGCATTGATCAGCTCGGATTCTGATTCGGGGCGAACCCAGCGGATGTGTGCCTTCTCGCCTGGGTCGATCCACCATGCAGCGCCGGAGATCTTCGCTTCGACGCGAGCAGATGGCAGCACGGAATCATTAGCCTGCTGCAGGGTGGAGGCCACCTGTGGGTTGCTCAGGGCTTCCTCGGTCAACCACCAGTTGAAGTCCTGCGCCACCACGATTTCTGGCTTAGCGGAAGGGTCCAGCAGGTCAGTCAGCTCTGGCTGGGTGCCGTCTGCAATGCCCACGTCCAAGCTCTCGCCGGGCCTGGCGTTGATGGCCCAGTTCAGGGCGAATGCGAGGTCGCGGTTGGGGTTGTCGCCCCGGCGCTGGGATTGCAGAGCCACAAATGCCTCGCCGCCGTCCTCCTCAGAGCGCACCAGTGCGGACACGGCTCCGGGGAGCACCGTCGCGATGCTGACCTTGCGGTCTGCACCCTTGACGTCTGCAACGAAGTGCGCGGAGGGGACGAACTCCTGGAGGGCGACGAGGTCCGCCTCGGCCGCGAAGTCGCCGTATGGGCGCTCGTCCTTGGCCAACTGGACACGCTCAGCGGCGCGAGCTGCCAGCTTTGCTTGGCGTCGGCTCATGCCTTCGGGCAGGTTTTCTTGGTTCTTTTTCTTCTTAGCCACGGCGCCGATTCTAGCCGGTTAACCACCGCGAACGCTCAGGCGCCCTGACCTGGCTCGTCACTTTGCTCCGAGGCGCGTTTCCCGCGCGCGCTGCTTCTTCGTCATCGCGCCACATCCGGGCACGGCCGGGGTAGTTCGTCGCTAGCCACGTGACACCCAGCCGTGCTGACCAGCGCACTTCGTCTTCTTTATCGGCGGTCCACGCGTAGGTGCTCAGGCCGCGCCGCCCGATGATGTCTGGGCGCAGCCGCGCCTTGGCTATGGATAGCCCGTGTGCATTGGCCACTCCCATGGCTTCCATGCCGGGGTGGATCATGCGCTGGTATTCCCGGCGCAGCAAAATCCTGTGGATCTCCGGGTTGATCAGCTTGTATCGCACGAGCGATTGCGGACTGAAGGAGATCAGGTTGATGTGCGGATCGCGGTCCAGACGCGCCTTTTGCAGCTCTTCGTGCAGGCGATGCTCCACCTGTGCGCCGTAGCGGTTGGGGTGTTTGGTCTCGATGAACATCTCTCGCAGGCCATCGCCGATGTTCTGCGAGCGCGTGTCCTGGTAGAGCTCCAGCAGCTCAGCCAGTGTCATGACGCGCGCGGGTTCTTCCGGCGTGCCGATGTTCAACTCGCGCATTTCCGCCAGCGTCATGGTGGAGACGATTCCCTGCCCACGCCCCAATTTTTCCACGGTGACGCGTTCCATCGTGCGGTCGTGGAAACACACCAAGTGCCCATCGCGGGCGAGGCGGATATCGCATTCCAGCCCGTCAGCGCCCCGTTCCACCGCGAGTTCGTAGGCACCGATGGTGTGCTCCGGCCGTTCTCCGGATGCTCCTCGGTGCGCCACAATTTTCATACAGTCTTTTTTAGTCGCTTTCTGTTGATCTGTGCAGTTGGGAGCGCCCCGGTTCGCCTTTTGTTCACCGTCTTTTTACCCGACGCCACACTCCGCCCCTTCTTTCGCGGGGTGCCCCCATCCCGCTGGGGTTTACAGCCCCGCCTCACGCATGACTGTGCGCAGCACGTCCGCGGAGTGGGCAAACTTTTGAGACTCGTCCTCATCGAGATCAAGCTCCACCACGTGTCGCACACCCCGGCGGTCAATGACCGCCGGGGTGCCGATGTACACGTCGTCCAGCCCATAGTGGCCTTCCAGCAGCGCGGATACAGGCAGAACCACGTCCTGGTTGTGGAAGATAGCCTGAGTGATGCGCGCTAGTCCCATGCCGATGCCGAAGCTTGTGGAACCTTTGGCCTGGATGATCTCGTAGGCCGCATCACGCGTCTGCTCAAAGATATGGTCCACCTCGCTGGGAGTGGAGGCCTCCATCTGTGCAGTGAGCATCCGCTGCAGTGGCACACCGCCGGCACTTCCTGCGGAGAGCACCGGCAGTTCAGTATCGCCGTGCTCACCGATCACGTACGCGTGCACCGAAGTAGGAGCCAGATCCAGATAACGTCCCAGCGCGTAGCGATAGCGCGCGGTATCCAAAATTGTGCCGGAGCCAATCACCTGGCTCGATGGCAGCCCGGACAACTTCCACGTCGCGTAGCTCAAGATGTCCACGGGATTCGTGGCCACCAGGAAAATCCCATTGAAACCCGAAACCATAACCTTGCCCACGATGTCTTCAAAGATGGCGACATTCCGTCCCACCAAGTCCAGCCGAGTCTCGCCCGGCTTCTGGGCTACTCCGGCGCAGTTGACGACAAGCGCGGCGTCGGCACAATCTTCGTAAGAACCCACGGAAACATGGACGGAATGACCAGCCCACGGCACCGCGTGGTTGAGGTCTTGAACGTGCCCCCACGTCTTACGTTCATTGATATCGATGATGGCCAGGTGATCGCACAAACCCTGGTTAACCAGCGCGTAGGCATAAGCCACACCTACGTCCCCCGCGCCGATTAGGACAATTTTGGTTCCTGTTGTCAGGCTCATACCTCTCACCCTAGTTCGCGGCAAGACAACCGTCAGTGCAAGTCGCACTTCGCGCAATCCTGTCCTGCGAAGCAAAAAATACTTGCGAGGATCACCAAACGAGGGGACACTGGAATATGTAACTAAGAACACACGTGAAGGGAAGTATTCATCATGACTAAGTATGAATTGCCAGAGCTGGATTACGCTTACGACGCTCTCGAGCCACACATCTCCGGTGAGATCATGGAGCTTCACCACACGAAGCACCACCAGAACTACGTCAACGGCGCTAACGCTGCCCTGGACAAGCTGCAGGCTGCACGCGAAAACGGCGAGATCGCCGGCGTGGTAACCGCACTGTCTAAGGACTTGGCTTTCAACTTGGGTGGCCACACCAACCACTCCCTGTTCTGGAAGAACCTGTCCCCTAACGGTGGCGGCGAGCCAACCGGTGAGCTGGCTGAGGCCATCAACCGCGACTTCGGTTCCTTCGAGAAGTTCCAGGAGCACTTCAACGGAGCTGCACTGGGTCTGCAGGGCTCCGGCTGGGCAGTCCTGGGTTACGACCACGTTGCCGACCGTCTGGTCATCGAGCAGATGACTGACCAGCAGGGCAACCTGTCCATTAACCTGACCCCACTGCTGCTGCTGGATATGTGGGAGCACGCTTTCTACCTCCAGTACAAGAACGTGAAGGCTGACTACGTCAAGGCCGTATGGAACGTCTTCAACTGGGACGAAGTTGCAACCCGCTTCGAGGCTGCAAAGAAGTAAAGGAAGGCATAGCGCTTCTTTACTAAAAAGCTCCCCGCAATCTGCACGTTTGCGGGGAGCTTTTCTTTGCCTTCTCTATGCCTTTTCTATGCCTTCTTACAGCACGCCGGTTTGGCAGGTCACACCGTTGGGGCCGTGGTTGCAGTAGCCTGCCGGGTTCTTGTGCAGGTACTGCTGGTGCTCGTCCTCTGCCAGGTAGTAGCGGCCATCCCCTACCTCGCTGAGCAGTCCCACTTCGGTGGTTAGCTCGCCAAAGCCGGCCTCGGCAAAGTTGGCGGACCAGGCCTGCAGCGCCGCGCGCACTCGCTCGAGCTGCTCCGATGAACTGGCGTACACGGCAGAGCGGTACTGGGTCCCCACGTCATTGCCTTGGCGGTCGCCGAGGGTCGGGTCGTGATTTTCGAACATCACCTTGAGTAGTTCTTCCACGCTCACCTGCTCTGGGTCGAAGACCACGCGCACAGCCTCGGTGTGCCCTGTCCGCCCAGTGCATACTTCCCGGTACGTGGGGTTCTTAGTGAATCCGCCGGCGTAGCCCACGGACGTTCCCAGCACGCCGTCAACGTCCCAGTACATGCGCTCGGCTCCCCAGAAGCAGCCCATGCCCACCACAATCTCGTCCGCCCCAGCAGGGAAGTCTTCCACTCCGCCCAGAGAGGTGCCCAGCACGGGATTTGGTTGTGGGTGCTCGAGAACAGGGTGCCGCCCACCCTTGAGCGCCGTCTCCGCGGTCACACGCTCGGCCCTATACGGTCCAGAGGAGTTCAGCGCCGCGATGCGTTCCAAGAAGCTTGCCATGATGCGTCCTTTCCTTTTTCTTAGCCGCCGTTTCGATGCAAAGGTTCAGAGCCCGTTGATTCCTGGGGCTCCAGCGCGCAGCCACGCCCGCACATGGGAGGTGGCCACGCAGTCATCGGCGTTATACCGCTCGAGTGTACGACGCGCCGCCAATCTGCCTCGGCTGTCCAAACCAATGGCCTGTTCAAACAGGTCCACGGCCGCTTTGCCGTCCACACCTTCCTGGCTGAAGGTGAACCCTGCCAGCGGTGCCACGGATTTCAGCCCCAGCGAGCCTGTCCCCGCGAGGGCCTTTTTTACCAGCCGGAATAGGTCGCACCATGCGTCGGACTCAATGAGCGCATCCACCTCCTCCTTGCGCGGCATGAGCACCACGCGGCCGTCGTCCAACGTGTATTCGCGTCCGCCGAAGCGCTGCGCGTAGGTACGCAACCAGTAGTTTTCGCCTTGCGCGGCGTACACCCAGACCCGCAGGCGCCGTCCGTGCGCGTCCGCAGATGCCCGGCGCGCCTGCAGCCAGGCCCAGAATTCGGCCACGTGCGCGCCCTCGTCGCCGTGGGCGGAGAAATCGCCGAAGCCGACATAGGAGGAGCCATCGAATGTGCCCCAGAGGAAGGTGCCGCGTTGCGGGTGGGCCTCCATGTCCACATCAAGATCCACCACATCCCGCAGTTCTTCCACCATGGGCATCTGGCCGTGCGCGGGCATGTGGAACTCGTGCCCACCCCACAGTTCCGTGTCGGTGATCCAGCGTTTCAGTGGTCTGCGGCGTGCCACTTCGCCGTTCATCCACGCTTCCGCCAGCGCGCTCTGCTCACTGTCTTTCTCGGCGGCGAGCTCCGGCAAGGTGTTGATCCCGCGTTCCCGCACGGCTCGGTTGCGGTCGCCTGGCAGCATGAGCGAAACGTCCAGGCTTTCCAGAAGCTGAGCGCGGCAGTGGTTGTGAAATTCACACACGGCACATTCCCGCACGCGGCTGGGCGCGGTGGGGATGGGCTCAGACAAGGCCGTGAGCAGGCCGGTACGCAAAGGAGCGCCGGGGAAGAAGTAGCACTGCTCTTGCTGGTTGGCGACGTGTCCGATCAGCCCTACCTCCGGCGCGGCACATCCCCATTGCTCGAGGATGACATGCGCCATGGCCAGCTGTTGGCCTTCTTTAGCGATGGCACGGTGTCGGTAGGGCACGGATACTCCCTGCGACAGGCTCAGTCCACTCAGCGGCACGGCGAGGCAGTCCGCGCGTTGGGTTTTCTTGGCGGCGCGCGCCACGCTGTGTGCAGAGATCAACACCGGTGCATACGCCAAGCCCGGGTCCGCGCCGAAGCCTGCGTCGCGCCGGACCAGCAGGTCCACGGTCGCGGCCATCGGCCCGTGTTCCAGCGTGGCGCCAACAATCAACCGCGTTCCCGCAGCCATGGCCTCCAGAGTGTCCTCCACGGCGTGGTCTCCGCGCTCGATATCCACTCGCGTGGGGATGAGTTTGTCACCACGCCTCGGTGCTTTCGGCAGGCTGGCCAGCACTTCTTGTTTCCTCGCCCGGCAAGATATCCGGTGGCTGAGCCGCTCCACGGTCTGTTCAAGGTCGTATGCCGTGCGCATCCGGGTGGGTGAGTTGAGATTTATTGCCCGACGCAATACTCCCCTATGCCTGCACCCCACCAAGTCCTCTGGGTGCAGCGGTTCCACGGGCACCTCCTCAAGGGATGCGCCTGCGGCGTCCCTTGAGGTTTGGTGAGCGGAGGAAAGTGTGGAAGTCACGATGCTTATACATATTAGGAGCTGGGTAACTTACGACACATTCTGGGACGGCCGACTACAGTGGATAACTGTTCAATACAATGACGGTCAAGAAGTAAAACGATCACACGATAGCTCGGAGAGACATGGGACTGTTCAGCACACTGCGCAAGCGCCGCCAAGAAAAGAAGGCGGCTATGCGTGCCGCGAAGGTGCGCGCTAGGGCAGAGGCGAAGGCCGATGCCAAGTTGGAGAAGCAGAAGGAAAAGTACCTTCGCAAGACTGCCAAGCAGGTGCGCAAGGCGGATAACAAGGAACTGAAGAACCGCCGTAAGCACGAGGAAAAGATGGCTCAGGCTGCCCTAGAGCAGATCAAGGCCGGCAACTTCAACGGTGGCAATGTGACTCGTTACGTCGGCGCAGCCCGCGTGGCTATTCCTGCGCTTTTGCCTTTGGTCTACCGCGGAATCACCCAGATGCAGGCGTCGAATGAAAAGAGCCGTGCTCAACACTCGGACGTCCCGGTTTCGGAGATGGCCAAGTTCAGCGGCGATGGTGCTGCGCAGAAGGCACGCATCGCGAAGCTGCGCAAGGAGCTCAAGGACGATTCCGTGCCTGGCGGCTTCGCCAAGGACGCGGAGGACCAGCTGGATCAGCTGGAAAAGGCCGTGGATAGCACGCGCACGATGAATGAGAATCAGACGCGTAATGCGCTGAAGGCTGTTACTCGCGAGTTGGATCTGGTGGAAAACCAGCTGCGCATCAAACGCGGCTAATTGCTCGCTGGGCACCTGCCCATTTCCCGGCCCCTGATTGCCCCCTTTTGGGGTTTTTCGGATAATTCAGACCCGTCAGTGGCTATTTCGCGCTGCGCAATGGCGTTCGTCGTGTTGTTATTCTATTATGACTCACAACATTTCTCGGCGGCGCGCGCTGCAAACCGGCGCTGCTGCTACCGCAGTTGCGGCCGCTGCGGCCAGCGCTCAATCCATTGCTTCCGCTGGCCCTGCTGAAGAATTCCCTACGGACCACGCCGTATTCCAACACGGCGTGGCTTCTGGCGATCCATACTCGGATAGCGTGCTGCTATGGACTCGCGTGACGTCCCACCCGGAGGATTATGCGGGTCGCAACCGCGGCGTGGATACCACGGTGCGTTGGGAAGTGGCTACGGACGAGGCTTTTGGCAACGTCGTCAGCTCCGGCACCATACGCGTGACTCCGGATACGGACATGACGGCCAAGCCGGAAGCTGTGGGCCTGCAGCCGTACACCGGTTACTTCTACCGCTTCAGCGTTCAGGATGGTCCCTACAAGGGTCAGATTTCTCCGGTGGGTCGCACCCGGACCGCACCCGCTCCCGGCCAGGACATGTCCGAGCTTCGCTTTGCACTGTTTAGCTGCTCCAACTGGGAGGCGGGTTTCTTCAACGCCTACCGTGATATGGCCCAACGCGGCGATGTTGACTACGCACTGTGCGTGGGCGATTACATCTACGAGTACCCAGCGGGCGAGTACACCGGCAAGACCGGCTCTCTTCGTAACCACCTGCCAGCCAACGAGATCGTGTCGCTGGCTGATTACCGCGAGCGCTACGCGCAGTATCACACGGATCCGGACCTGCAGGCCGCGCACGGTGCCTGCCCGTGGATCGTCACGTGGGATGACCACGAGGTAGCCAATGACACATGGTCCGGCGGTGCGGAAAACCACCAGCCGGGGGACGGCAACTTCATCGAGCGTCGCGACGCTGCCATTCAGGCTTACTTGGAGTGGCTGCCGATCCGCGCCACTCCTTTCAGCGAAGGTGGCCACATCTACCGCAACTTGTCCTTCGGTTCCCTGGCGGAGCTAAACATGTTGGATCTGCGCACTTACCGCAATGAGCAGGTCTCTTTCACCTCAATGGGCAAGACGGACGACACTTCCCGCACCATGATGGGCTCCGAGCAGTTCACATGGCTGGCAGGCAAACTGCAGTCTTCCCAGGCGCGATGGAATCTGATCGGTAACTCCGTGATGATTACGCCCATTCTGATTCCGCCGCTCAAGCAGCCTGAGGCCGATGCTGTGACCCAGCTACTGGGACTGCCGAAGCAGGGCATTCCTTATAACTTCGATCAGTGGGACGGTTACGCGGCCGAGCGTCGTCGGATCGTTAAGCTGATGCAGGAAAACGATATTCACAATTCGGTATGGCTCACCGGCGATATTCACTCCTCATGGGCGTGCGATGTTCCTGTGGAGCCGGGCAACTACCCCGCCAAGGGTGTTGCCGGCGTGGAAATCGTGACGCCTTCTGTAACCAGCTCAAATATCGACGACATCTTGAAGCTACCTGAGGATAATCCTCTTTCTCAGACAGTGGAATCCGCTTTTACTAATCTGAACCGCTACGTGAAGTACCTGGACATGGATTCCCACGGCTACGCGGTGGTTCAGGTCACTCCGGACTACGTCCACACGGACTGGATCTTCATGAATCCGGACGGCAAGTTCCATCCCGGTGCTCCGCTGCACTACGCGAAGTCTGCCCGCGCCTACCAGGGTCAGGGTATTCGCATGAGCAACCAGCCTTTGGACGTCAACGCGCACTCTGCCCGCTAACCGCACCTCTACCTTTAGGTGCCTAACCATTCATGGTTAGGCATTTTTTCATACCTGCATGCGCGCAAGCTATAGGACTAACCAGAAGTTACCATTAAAAGAAAGGATAATTTGAATCTTGATTCAATTGAATTATCGAATCACATTTCACTTCGCATCGAAATGCAGATTCATGTAAATTTATATTGATTAAGGCCTATAATTTGCCTGATATTCATTTAGATGAGTAGCATGCAATACAACGAATAGGCGGGACGGTATTCATAACTGCCTAGTTTTCCCATTTCACAGACCCTAAGGTTTTCTCATCATGGCACGTCGCGAAGTAACCCAGTTTTTTGATGACTTTGACAACTCTCCCCTCGAAGATAACGAGGTGAACGTCGTAGAGTTTTCTGTCAATGGCGTTGATTATGTTATGGAACTTTCTGAAAAGAACCTGCAAAAGTTCCAATCTGCGGTTGACCCTTACATTGCAGTCGCACGTCGTGCGACTCGTTCCTCGTCCAACCGCAAGTCCAGCTCCAACTCCTCCTCCAACCGCAACAAGCGCATCCGCGAGTGGGCACTAGAGAACAACCTGGATGTTTCCAAGCGTGGACGAATCGCCTCGGACATCATCGAGAAGTTCAACCAGGCGCACAGCTAACACTTCTCCATTGGCCTCGTAGCCATGTCGCGCACGATACCGCGCTGCTCACCCGCAGTTTTTTCCCAGGCTGCGTGTTCTGATCCTTCGAGGAGGATCCTCAGGTTCAAGTGAGCGTGCGCACGATGCGCAGCAACGCAGAGGCCGTCGCTGTGGTGGATAGCGCGGCACCCATCGATTCCACACTCAAGGCACTTAAACCGGATGGATGGAGCGGCTGCCGTGGCAGCGACGAGGAAATCGGCGCCGTCTACGCTGTGTGGAAGGACGAGGTCGCCGTGGGTCGTCACCACCGCACAGCTGCAGTCCGTAAAGGCGCAGCAAATCGCGGAACGCACCGTCGCCAATCTCCAGCTCTAGAGGTCAGCCCTAACGGATAACCGGCTAGCGCACTCCCACGTCGGTCCACGGCATCAGTGGCCCGATTGCCGGGAACGCCACTTCCATCAGCAGGAAGAACATGCCCACCAGCTTGACCCACGTCGGCCCTGGCAGTGCCGCCACAATGCTGCACACATCGCTAAAGTCACCTCCGATAGTTCCGGCGGCACCTAGCCACTAGATTTATTGTCGCTGCGCACCAATACCGCGTGCACGATCACTCGCTCCGCGTTAGAAAACTGCGGGTGGCAGGGGGTCATCGTCAGCAGTGCGAGATCTCCGTCCGCTACCTCGGTTCGCGCTTGCCCCGGCACCGGATTGATAACGTTGTCATCGCCCGGTGAAGTGATGCTGCGCCCTTGTACTTCTGCGTACTCTCCGCCGTATATGCTCTGTGCCAAGTCCTGATCCATGAACTCCTGCGCGGCCACCCGCCTGGTGTCCTGTCCGCCGTCCACAGTTTCGTCGATGGGCAGCACACGATAAATGTTCCAGGAGCCGGCTGTTTCCACCACCACGCTGACAGGATCGAGCCGCCGCCGTGCCCTGGCTGCCCGTCTGTCTGTCATGGCGGCCATTATCTCACGCATTGTCCTTCCATAGCCCTTTTCCTTGCCTTCGCCGTCTTTTAATGCAGCGCTTATGAGTGCAGCTGACTAATGTCTCTCCCATGGCTATCGTTGAGTACCCAGTGGCTGCGGTGTTGAAGCTCTGGCACATGTTGTTGGCGGATATGTTGGGCATGGACGCGAACACCGCGTGGGTGGGTTCCATCGTGTTGCTGGTACTCACGATTCGTCTGTTGTTGCTGCCTTTGGCTTACCGCCAGTTCCGTTCCTCACGCATCCTCGCCAACCTGCGCCCGCATTTGGAGGAGATCTCCCAGAGCTTCGAGGGCAAGAATGATCAAGACAGTCGACGCGAGCTTCGCCTTGCCCGGCGCGAATTGCAGCAGGAAAATGACTATCGCGTGCGCGATGGTTGCGTGCCCATGCTCATCCAGATTCCCGTGATCATTGGCCTATATCGCCTGCTGCTGCGCATCGCCCGCCCAGTCGAGGGGTTGAACGCGGCGCATTCTGGTTACGGTCCGTTGAATGCTGAGGAGGTGAAGACTTTTCTCGACGCCAGGCTCTTCAACGTCCCCCTTCCCTCCTATGTCAGCATGATGGATTCTAAGCTACGGGATCTCGGCACCTCCCAGCAGGAGGTGCTGCATGTGGCGCTGCCCTTGATCGCCATGGCGTCACTGTTCACTACGGCGAACTATCTATATAGCTACATCCGCAATCGCCGCACTCAGGATTACAGCAAGGCGTCCGCGCGCTTTATCGCCAAGGTGCTGTTGTGGATGGGTCCAATAGTGCTGCTGTTCCCATGGATTTTCGGCCTCACCGGGCCCGCGCCGGTGGCTTTGCTTTTGTACTGGGTGTGCAACAACCTGTGGACGGCCGCGCAGAGCTGGGGTATTCAGGCGCGTCTGAACCAGACAATGCCGTTTACGGAGCAATTCCGGGAGCACTACCTGGAAAAGAAGTCAGTGCACGTGGAGTCAAAGCATGCCAAGAAGCACGGGAAGCATTCCCACAAGGCGTTGGCTGCGCGCCAGCAACGCCCTCGCTAGATGTTGTACATTGCGGGGGCGGTGAGCAGCAACTGGCGTGCCATGCTGCGGGCGGTTTCTAAGGGAACTACGGTGCGGCTCATTTTTGCGCCGGCCAGTCCGCCGTCGAGGCAGACCATCAGCTGGTCGGCGAGGGTGCGGGAAGAGTAGCCGAAGCGCTCGTTGAGCAGCTCGGCCATCGTGTTACGACACCAATCGCGGTGTTCCATCGCCGCGTTGCGGATACGCTCTTCGGATTCCGTCTCCGGGCGCGGGTATTCGCTGGCGGCGTTTTGGAAGTGGGAGCCGCGGAAGTTGTTGTTCGGCTCGTCCCGGATGCACAGGTCGAAGAAAGCGATGATGCGGGCTTCTGGCTTCTCGCGCTCCCTAGCGATCTCCTCCCACCGCTTGCGCCATTCGCTGTCCAGTTCTTCCAGGTAGGCAACCACCAGGCTGTCCTTGGAGCCGAACAGGGAGTACAGCGAGGCCTTGGCCACATCGGCATCGCGCAGGATGCGGTCGATGCCGATGACACGGATCCCCTCGGTGGTGAAGAGGTTCGTGGCGCTAGCGAGAAGACGCTGACGCGGCCCAGGGCGGTTACGCCTGCGGGAGCTGGTCTTCTTCGGAGCTGTGGCCATAAACCTTTCCTTGCGAGTTGATCGTGAAATGTGCGGTCTCGTTAGATTTCTAGACTACTGGGTCTAGAGTCTAGCGCGAAGCACTAACGCGCAAGTGCTCAGCTAGCTCTGCGGACGCACCACCATCATGGGACACGGTGCGTACTGCAACAGCGCTCGGGAGGTGGATCCCAGCAGCATGCCCTTGAATCCGCCACGACCGTGCGATCCCAGCACCAGCAACTGTGCACCTTCGGCGGCTTCCTTCAAGGAGTAGATAGGGCGCTCGCGCTCCACGATTTCCTCGACCTCCACCTCTGGGTACTTCTCCATCAGCGGGGCGAGTTCGCTGGTCAACAGACGCTCGTGGTCTTCAATGAGCTGATCCATCTGGCTTTGAGCTTCCACCACGCTCACGTAGGAGGTGTGGAACTGCGCATCGGACCACGCGTGCACGGCGCGCAGCGGAGCCTGGCGTGCCTGGGCTTCGCGGAAAGCGATCTCAATCGCCTTGCGGGAAACCTCGGAGCCGTCCACGCCCACCACGATGGGTCCGTACTTGTTGGTTTCCGTGACGTCGTTGTCCTTACGAACCACCACCACGGGGCACTCGGCGTGCGAGACAACGGCGGCGGACACGGATCCCATCACCAGGCCAGACAGCCCGCCCAGTCCACGGGAGCCCATGACCAACATTCCGGCATCCTCGGACAGTGCCAGCAGGAAGTCGATGGGGGATTCCTCGCGGACTTCGTGGGAGACCTCGATGGAGGAATCGAATTCTTCGACGATGCGGCGTGCCTTGTCGATCTTGTCGCCGGCCTCACCCTCGAGCTCGTCGTAGAGCTCCTGGGGAGGCACCATTCCATCGGCGTACATGAATTGCGGCATGGTGTAGGCGGTGACCAGCTTCAGTGGCTGTCCGCGCTTCTTTGCGGAGTTGGCGGCCCAGCGGACGGCGGCGTCTGAGGCTTCCGAGCCGTCGACCGCCACGACGATTACGTTTCCAGAGTCATTGGTGGACATGAGATCCCTTTCGCTCACACCCGCCCACGGATTTCGCCACAATTGCTCACTTTCCAGCGAGACTGCGCCTTGTTTCCAACCGAAAGCGGGAAACTTTTTAACACTTAAGTTCTTACACTTCCATTATGCGCTTTTTGCCCCTGACTGGCAGAAAATTCTTTGAGACAAATCTCTCGCATAGCAAAAAGCACCCCACCGTCTCCGCGAGGAGTGGTGAGGTGCTGGCAGAGCGCGCAGGTCTACTTGCGTGGGCTGGTGTCTGGGAGTGGAACGTCCCAAGCGCCTTCTGCGTTTGCTGGGTAGAGGAACGTGTAGATTGCATTGAGTGCGTTGCCTACGGCCGCGCCAAAGTCGGTGCTGAAGAATTCCGCGATACTATTTAAGATTGCATTCAGATCCATAGCTGGGAGTATACGCGGTGATCAATCCTCTTCCAATACGTTTGGGATTAAATCCAACCCGCGCCCAAGTTCCCCTGAGCAGCACTTCTACGGTTCGCACTGAAGATTTCCTTAAGATTCTCATATCTGACCAGCGGCATCGCCACCCTGCAGATGATGATTCCGCCCTCGCCGAGCGCTTTGCTCGCGGCGAAGTTGTGTTGGATTCCGGCGAGGTTTTACGTCCAGATTCGCTACTTCACCCCGGCATGTTTGTGAATTTCTACCGCCAACCAGCAGCCGAGCGTCCGGTTCCTGGTGAGTTACGCGTTCTTTTTTCCGACGCCACCCTTCTCGTCATCGACAAACCACCCTTCCTGGCTACTCTCCCTCGCGGGCAGCACATCACAGAGACGGCCTTGGTGAAAGCTCGCGTGGAGTTTGGGATCCCTGAGCTCTCCCCCAGCCATCGGCTGGATCGGCTCACCCGCGGGGTACTCATGTTCACCGTCCGCCCGGAAGTGCGAGGCGCGTATCAAACGATGTTTGACCGTCGGGTGCCGCTAAAAACTTATGAGGCCATCACTGATGTGCCAGACGATGCCCCGATGCATCCAATTCCCCGGTTCAGCCAGTGGCGTTCGTGGCCAGTGCCCACTCCGGATGATCCTTGGGTGTTGCGGCACCATATGATCAAGATTCGCGGACGGCTATCCACCTATCTTGATGAAGACGTCCCCGCCTCGGAAATGAATGCCTTGACGAAGGTGTTGGGGATGCGAACGGAAGTCCGCGATGGCAGAGAAGTCGCAGTGTGGCAGTTGCAGCCAGGAAGCGGAAAGACTCATCAGCTGCGGGTGGTGATGCGCTGTTTGGGGCTACCGATCCTCAATGATCCGCTGTATGCCGATGTCGATGATTCGGCACTGCTCACTCCGAACGGCGCCCTTCCCCGTCCGGTGTTTGTGGAGGACGAGGATTTCACCAAGCCGATGGGGTTGATCGCCAAGCGGTTGGACTTCACTGATCCACTCACGGGCAAAGCACGCAGCTTCATAAGTCAGTATTAATGACGGTCGTCGCTTGCTACTCCACGGGCATGGCCGCACATAGACATCTCTGTAGCTAGTGGGTCTCCTCTTCGCTGAGGACATATCCGCGCAAATTACGGCTAGTAATCAGCGCGCCTACCGCGAATACCGCGGTCACCAACACCGTGCAGGCGATGAAACCAGCGTTGAAACTTTCGTGTGCCCGAGCCAGAACTTCTTCTGCTAACTCGTGTGGCAGGTGACTCTCCGCCACGGCCAGGCGGGCATCCTGCATTCCTTCGCCAGCTCGCGCTGGAGCTCCTTCGGGAACCACGTAGCTCGCGCTAAATATGAACGTGATCAAGCTTCCCAACAGAGCAACGGCCGAAAGAGAACCGAACTCATAGGAGACTTCTTCTACCGAAGCCGCCATGCCCGCCCGGTGCGGCGGCGCGTTGGAAATCATCAAGATGGATGCCACGGACATCACGGCACCCAAGCCGGTGCCCATGATGAACAAACCAAAGGCCAACACGATGTTGCTGTGCACAACTCCGCCTAGGCCCACCACCAGGGAGCCAATCGCGGCGATTCCGAGACCGCCAGCAACCAGCCTGCGGGCGCCGAGAATGTGCAGGCGAGCACCCGCAATCACACTCGTCAAAGCGGAACCGACAGCAATGGCGGACACCACAAGGCCCGCCTGCAGTGGAGAAAATCCATCGATCAACTGAGTCTTCTGCGACACGATGTACTGCAGACCCACCGTGCCAAACATGGCGAAGCTCGCTCCGATGGCGCCGGCCACAAAAGCAGGTTCCTTGAAAACCTCGAGGGTGAGGAGAGGCTGTTCGAGGCGAGGTTGGCGTCGGACGAATAGAAAACCACCCACCACGGCGCACACCATCGCCACGGCGATGAGCGGCCAGTTCTGGGGCGAATGCGCCAGCTCCTTGATGGTCATCACGGCACCCACCAAGCAGACCATGGCCATGAGGGAAGAGATGACATCCCAATGCTTATCGGGATTGCGGACGCTGCGCGGGGCCACGAAAGGCAGGGTGATCAGGGCGAAAATCACCATGGGGATGTTGATGAGAAAAACGGAACCCCACCAGAACCACTCGAGAAGTAAACCTCCCACCAACGGGCCCAAGGCGGAAGCCACAACTGAAAGCAAAGCCCACACTCCGATTGCGAAGCTGAGCTCGCGGGACTTGGTAAACGTCAGGCGAATCAGCGAGAGGGTGGAAGGCATCATGGTCGCCGCGCCTATAGCAAGCAGGACTCGAGCGCCGATCAGAAACTCGGGAGCTGGCGAAAATGCGGCGATCACTGAAGCGATACCGAAGATGCACAACCCGACGGTGAACATCAGACGGTGGCCGATCTTGTCCCCGAGCGTGCCGGTACCGAGGAGCAGACCCGCGATGACGACAGGATAGGCGTTGACGATCCATAGCTGCTGGGTGCTGGTCGCGTTCAGCTCGCCGACCAAGGTGGGCAACGCCGTGTAAAGGACGGTGTTATCCAACGTGATGAGGAAGACGCCGATACCGACGACAGCCAGCAACAACCACCGGGCAGACGAACGAGCTTCAGACATACTCACAGGCTACTCACTGTATGTCTTCGCACTACGAGGGGGTGAATGGAAGTTCATTGAGGGAGCAAGATTAAGCGAGCATCGTGTACTTCGGCATCGAGACTTGGTTCCTCATTGCACCGCTTCCTTCCTTCGCCGGACAATTCACGCTCTGGCTAGGCCTCGACCAAAAGTCACCTCACCAACAGGACAGTCCCGAGCCTACCTCGCACGAATGTGCACAACCATCCCCCGGAGGTGCCACGCTATCAACTGCGACCTGCGGAAATACAAACCCGGTGGCAGCTCCGGGAAATCATTGTGCACCCTGCCCTCCCACACTCATGTTCCCGCCATAACAACCGATGTGCTTCCAGCCAGCGTTGCCAGCCTTATCTTGGTTCCTCAGGGTGGCCCTGATGCCGTCACTGTGCCCCCGGGGAACCGTCATAGTCCGGTGGGCACACTGTGTTTTCGGGTACACGAAAAGAAGAGCCCCGGCAGCGACCACGAAACGTAGTGTTTCGTATCGCTACCAGAGCTCTTCCACATCAATCTATATTTAAATTTTTGATGCCGGCGGTGACCTACTCTCCCACACCCTCCCAGGT
>ENA-OOKA01000010-OOKA01000010.1-human-skin-metagenome-genome-assembly--contig:-NODE-10-length-104941-cov-10.001869_pt1 | contig 104941 bp, 84 predicted proteins | sample MGYA00248825_ERZ500995 | MGnify/ENA primary metagenome ERZ500995 (study PRJEB25958, sample SAMN03398540) | human skin metagenome | study: EMG produced TPA metagenomics assembly of the Human Skin...
CGATGAAGGTGTCCGTCTGCGGGACGTAGGCCTCCGGCTGGTAGTAGTCGTAGTAGGAGACGAAGTACTCGACCGCGTTGTTCGGCAGCAGCTCCCGCAGCTCGCTGGCCAGCTGGGCGGCCAGGGTCTTGTTCTGGACCATGAGCAGCGTGGGCCGCTGCACCGACTCGATCAGCCAGGCGGCCGTGGCCGACTTGCCGGTGCCGGTGGCGCCGAGCAGGACGATGTCCTTCTCCCCGTCCTCCACGCGCCGCGTCAGCTCGGCGATGGCCTTGGGCTGGTCGCCGGCGGGCTTGAACTTCGAGATGACCTCGAACGGGGCGACGACGCGATGGATCTCCTGGGCCAGACTCATGGGTCCAGGCTACGGCCAGGCACCGACAGCACATCGATCCCCGGCAGAGCTGATGAGTCAGCTCACGAACTCCTCTTGGTACTGCCGGACAACGTCATCGAATGACTCATCCCGAACGAAGCCAAGCTCCAACAAGTGCTGCACCTGGAAATCGCCGGGCCACGAGCACACGATCTCCATCACTTCCGCATCAGGCTCGTCGGTGACCAGATGACGGGCCTCCGCGCCGCCGACCCGTTCCAGGGTGGCCAGCATCTCGCCAACCGTCACACTGATCCCTGGAATGTTCATCCCCCGCCACTGCCCGAGATGATCAGCCGAGACCTCTAGGGCGTGGACGAGATTCGTCACGGCAGAGTCAGGCGATGAAAGCCACATGCGAGTGTCATGCGGAACAGGGCACGTCGTAGGGACCCCCGCCAGTGGCTCGCGGATGATGCCTGAAGCGAACGAAGACGCCGCCGAATTTGGCTTGCCTGGGCGCACAGAGATCGTCGGAAGACGACAGATCCGACCATCGATGAAGTTCTTGCGCGAATACTCATTGACCAAAAGCTCTCCCACAGCCTTGAACGCGCCATAGGTGGAATCCGGCTGCTGTGCCCACTGATCGGTGACCACCTCGGGCATCTGACCACCGAAAACGGCCAGAGAACTCGTGAAGATGAACTTCGGGCACCCGCCTGAAGCGCGTGCCGCCTCGAGGAGATGTCGCGTTCCATCGACATTGACGCGCATAGACAAGTCAAAATCTGACGCAGACCCACCTGAGAGCACGGCCGCCAAGTGATACACCGCCGCTGTGTCAGCCGTTACGGCGGATCTGAGAACGCCGGCGTCAGACAGGTCTCCGACAACGGATTCGACCCGACGATCATCGATGCGACTCGGAACCAGGTCCAAGGACACGACCTGATCGAACGGCAACGGTGCGTCACCATTGTCGGCCGCATCGAGGAGACGACGAATGAGTCGGTCCCCTAAGAAACCAGCACCGCCGGTCACCACGATCTTTGTCATGCTCTCTCCTCCTTCACAGCCCGCATGGTCTGCTCCATGTGGCCTCGCATTGCTTCTCGAGATCCTTGCACATCACCCTGGTCAAGCCGCTCCAGGATTTTGGCATGCCAGGTCCTGGCTTCGGCTCGGACCCGGGCAGTTGCTGAGGTCTGCTGGCGAACAGCTCGAAGCACCTCTTCCATAGGGCGGTACGTCGCAGCCAAGTACTCGTTGGCAGCGGCGTCGATGATCACGCGATGAAAAGCGATGTCGGCTTCTACCGCAGCCTCGATGTCAGGAACATCCACCTCAGCTTCCGCCATCCTTCGCAGGCAGACCCGCATCTCGTCCAGCTGTGTCGAGCTGATCCGCTTGGCGGCAAGCGCTGCGGCACCGATCTCGATGACTTGCCGAGCCTCGGTCAGCTGCTCCATGAGATCCCTCCCCTCATCTCGCATTCGCCCCCTGAGCTCCATCAGCTCCACGTTCAGCAAATCCCAGTTCTCCACCGGCGCTAGACGATTGCGCCGACCATGGCGAACGATGACCACGCCTCGAGCGGCAAGCGTCTTGATCGCCTCCCGGATAGTGAGTCGAGACATCTCCAGCTCTGCTGCCAGTTCGGCCTCGGATGGAAGCTCTTCCCCGATGCGCAGGGACCCATCTGCGATCTTGTCCAAGATCGAACGGCCGGCCCGCTCAGATCGATTCATCGTCGTCATCGCTCCTCTTCGAATGGGGACCAGCGGGACCATTGACAGTGTGACACAACATACTACACTCATCAGATATCTGATAACCCGACGGTGACACCGGTCTCTCGTCGGCCGCTGAAGTCAACGGAGACCTCATGACACCTATAGTCCTCGTACTCCTGGGCTTGGCCAGCGTGGCGGCCATCCTGGCCCTGATCATCAAGGCCAAGGCACACCCGTTCCTCGCACTGCTGATCGTGTCGATCGCGTTGGCGCTTGTTGCCGGGATCCCGTTACAGGACATCGTTCCGTCCCTTGTCGACGGAATGGGTGCCACGCTCGGTTCGGTCGCCTTGATCGTGACCCTGGGAGCGATGCTCGGACGGATCATCGAGGTCTCCGGCGGTGCCGATGTTCTCGCCAATACCCTGCTCCGAAGATTCGGCCCTGACCGAGCCCCATGGGCACTCGGTGCGGCAGCCTTCATCTTCGGAGTGCCCGTCTTTGTAGATGTCGCCCTCATCGTGCTCATGCCAATCATCCTCTCCGTGGGGCGCCGCCTTCAGGGCAACATGCTCAACTACGCGCTCCCTACTGTTATGGGACTGCTCACTGTTCATGTCGTCCTGCCGCCGCATCCGGGCATCGTGGGCGGAGCCGAGATCATGGGGGCAGACGTCGGAATGGTTCTGCTGCTCGGCATCGTGCCGGCGCTCCTGATGTGGCTCTCATCCCAGCTGATCGTGCCGCTGGTCACCCGGCGAGTCTTCTCTCCGGTACCTGCCCTCAGCACCGAAGCACAGAAGATGATGGAAGAGGACAGCGGTCAGTCCGGACAGGCATCGCCCTCGAGCGAGAAGGCTCCCAGCGCGGGTCTGGTCATCCTGATGATCATCATCCCGCTCGTACTGATCATGGGTCAGACCATCACCCTGATGACCCTCCCCTCCGACAGCTTGGCAGTTCGGATCTTCGGGTTCATCGGCGCCTCACCCATGGCCCTTCTCATCGGAGTGGTCATAGCGACGTTCGTCCTCGGATTCCGCCGCGGATGGGGTGCCTCGCACGCCGAAGAGGTCATCAACTCTTCGCTGCCTCCTGTGGCCGCTGTCATCCTGATCACGGGCGCAGGTGGCACCTTCGGTCACATTCTCAAGGAGACGGGCGTCGCGGAAGCAGTCGCCAGCGCGCTCTCAGGCACCGGACTGCACATTCTGATCCTCGCCTGGCTCATGGCCGCACTCATCAGAGCTGCACAGGGGTCTGCAACAGTCTCGACACTGACGACAGCTCCCCTGATTCTCCCGATCACGACATCCATGGGTCTCGAGCCGCTCCAGGTCGCCCTTGTCACTGTCACGATCGGCATCGGCTCGATGGCCCTCTCACACGTCAATGACTCTCTGTTCTGGGTCTGGTCCCGGTACAACGAAGTGACGACAGCCAATGGACTCAAGTCCTACACCGTCATGACCACCGTCGTCTCCATGATCGGCTTCGGAATCGTGATGATCATGTGGCCTGTCGTCGCCATGATCTCCTGAATCGCCTAGGCAAACTGAAAGGCAGGCATTTACGATGCTCCCCGCCGAACGACGACTCCTTGTCCTGGATGATGATCCAACGGGATCGCAGTGCGTGCACGACATCTCAGTCGCTTTTGAACATAATCCTGAGCTTCTAGCCGGAACACTCAGCACTCCGGGCTCGGCTTGCTTCACTCTCACCAACAGCAGGGCGCTGGACGAGGTCGATGCCGTCGAGTTGAACCGGGCTACAGTCAGAGGGGTCATCCAACGGCTCCGCGAAAAATCCGGCGAGGATGCGGTCCGACAGCTCCACGTTATCTCTCGCTCTGATTCCACATTGCGAGGACACGTGATCGCGGAACCCACCGTCATCGCCGACACGCTCGCGGAAGAAGGATTCCCGGTCGATGCAGTCCTCTTCAGCCCAGCCATGCTGGAAGCCGGCAGGTACACCCAAGACGACGTCCACTTTGCGATCGTGGATGGTCAGGCTGTTCCAGTGTCCGATACCGATTTCGCCAATGACGCCACTTTCGGATACTCGTCGTCTGACCTGAAGAAATTCCTTCAGGAGCGTTCCAACGGCTCGATCGCCGCGGAAGACGTCCTCTCGATCTCCCTGAAGGACATCCGCGATGGAGGCGCTTCGCACGTCGAATCTCTACTGGCCGACGCGCGTAACCGACGCTGGGTGGTCATCAACGCCGAGACTTACGAGGACATGCAGGTCGTTGCGGATGCGGTCACGGCGCTTGAGAAGCAGGGACATCGGTTCATCACGCGATGCGGGCCTTCCTTCGTCCGGCCTCTCGCGGGACAGTCTGACCCCCGGATTCTCGACTCGGCTGACATTGCGACCGATCCCGAGCGGTTGCAGCACGGCCTAGTCGTCGTCGGGTCACACGTCGGCTTGACCACCCAGCAGCTGCACGTCCTCCAGGAACGAGGAGGATTGGTCGAGTACGAACTGGATGTCCGGCAGCTGCTCGATCCCGAGACCCGAATGCGGCACCTCGACGAGACGACAGCACGGCTGCGACGCTCACTCCAGACTGATGATGTCGCGCTTTACACCAGCCGCGAACTCATCTCCACCTCCGACCCGGCTGAGTCCCTCGCAATCGCCCGAAGTGTGTCCGAAGCAGTCGTTGAAGTAGTAGCGCGCGTACGCGATGCCAGACCTGCATGGGTCATCGCCAAGGGAGGCATCACGTCTCACGAGGTCGCCCACAAGGGTCTCGGAATTCGACTTGCCAGAGTCGTGGGGCAGTTCTTCCCTGGACAGATCTCACTTTTCGAACCAGTTGAGGCCGCGGACTCCGCACTCGGGTGCCCCTACGTGGTCTTCCCCGGGAATGTCGGCGGCCGCGAGGCCCTCGCAGAGGTCGCAGAAAGACTCAAGGGAGCGACGACTGACGAAGGCCTCGGAGTGCGAGCGTGAAGCCAACTCACCGACATTCGGCAACAACTACCAGAAGCGAGGAATCAAGATGACCACAACTCTGAATGTGGGATGGATCGGGCTTGGGGCCATGGGGGCCCCGATGGCACGCGTGCTCAGCGAAGCCGGACATCAAGTGAAGGCTTTCGATTTGAGTTCTGCCGCCCGCGAGGCTGTAGCAGACGTTGTCGAGATCGTATCGGCGCCGCAGGATGCCGCTCTAGAATCCGACGTCGTCGTGATCATGGTCGCAACCGGCGACCAGCTCGACTCTGTCCTGTTCGGCGCATCAGGAATCGCAGATTCCCTCTCTCCGGATACGAGCGTACTCATCATGGCGACTGTCGGAGTAGCACCCGTTCAGGCGGCAGCCGCCGCACTTGCACAGCACACCACGCATGTCGTGGATGCCCCGGTGTCAGGAGGTGCCGCTCGAGCTGCCAAGGGGGACCTCCTCATCATGGTCGGCGGCCCTGCAGAAGATGTCGCAACCGTCCAACCGCTTCTTGATGCGATGGCCTCGAGCTGCCCAGTGGTCGGACATGAAGTCGGCGACGGTCAGAAATTCAAGATCGTCAATCAGCTTCTGTGCGGCGTCCATATTGCCGCGGCCGGAGAAGCTCTCGCCTTGGCCGATTCCATGGGCCTGGACATTCAGCAGTGTCATGAGGTGCTCAACGGGGGCGCGGCTCATTCCTTCATGTTCAAGGATCGAGGGAGCCGCATGGTGACGGGGAACTTCGAGTCCGTCACGTCCGCTCTCGACATTTTCGTGAAGGATATGGGACTGGTCAATGCTGCAGCCCGGCAAGCGGATCAGCCAGTGCCGCTCGCCTCTGCCGCTGAGCAGCTGTACGTCCGAGGACGTCGTGAGGGCCTCGGACGTCTTGATGACTCGGTCGTATATCAGATGCTGCGCGATCGCGGACAAGACAGCTGAGATGTGAGACTCAGGATTATGTCGTAACTTCCCAACCTCGATTGCGACATGACGGTGCCCCGAGCTGCGCAATGACCGCACCTCGGGGCACCTCAATGTGGAAAGGGGGCCCATAGTCTGCCATTCAGTCCAGAGCCGCTCAGCGGCTCGAGTTGGGTGCTCATCCGTCGTTTGAGTGATCGGCATGCTTATCAGATGCTCCCCGGCCGACGACGTCCTGCTCGCCGGTGCGGCGGCGGTAGTCCTGCACCACGTCAGGCTGCTCCGGGTGCTCGAGCTCGGGCGAGTGCTCCGGCTCCGTGCCGTGGTAGTGATCTGGGGCGATCACGTACTCCGGATCCAGCTCGCCGGTCTGCGCACGGCGCTCGTACTCCTCCGGCGGCAGCGTGCGCCGCCAGCGGCGGCTCTTCAGCGGAGCCACCTCCCCGGCGTCCTCCCGCATGGCGCGCAGCAGCGACCACATCTGGAAGTAGCCGAGCACGAAGAACGGCAGCCCGATGAGGATCGCGACGTTCTCCAGGGCGCTGAGACCCGACTTGCCGGCGCCGACGAGGATCGTGGCCGCCACGAGGCCGATGGCCACGACCCACCACACCCGCTGGTGCGCCGGTGCGGCGTCGTCATGCCCGCTCGCCATGTTGTCCATGACGAGTCCTGCCGAGTCCATGGACGTGATGAAGAACAGCGTGACGATCACGATCGCCAGCACCGAGAACGCCTCCGTGAGCGGGAAATGGCCCAGGAAGGCGAAGATGGCTCCGGGGATGTCTCCCTCCCCCACGACCGTCTCCACGAGACCGCCGCCCTGGTTGAACTCGATGTCGAACACCGCCGTGCCGAAGATCCCGAACCAGATCACGGAGAACAGCACGGGCAGACCCAGGACTCCGCCGATGAACTGACGGATGGAGCGCCCCTTGGAGATCTGAGCGATGAAGATGCCCACGAACGGCGACCAGGTGATCGTCCAGGCCCAGTAGAAGACCGTCCAGCCGTTCTGCCAGCCGGTGTCGTCGAGGGTGTCGTTCCAGAACATGAGTCCCGGGAGCTCCTGCATGTACACGCCGAACCATTCGATGGTGCCGCGCAGCAGCATCACGGTCGGGCCCGAGACCAGGACGAAGACCAGCAGGCCGATCGCCAGCAGGATGTTCGTGTTGGACAGCACCTTGATGCCTCGGTCGAGTCCCAGTGCCACGGAGACCGAGGCGACGATGGTCACTGCGGCGATGATGAGGATCTGGCTGAGAGCAGACTCGGAGATGCCGAAGAGGCTGGCCAGTCCGGCGTTGATCTGCAGCGTGCCCAGGCCGATGGACACGGCCACGCCCGTCAGCGTCCCCACCAGCGCGACGATGTCGATCAGCTTGCCGATGGGGCCGTGGATCCGGGCCCCGAGCAGGGGCTGGAACATGGAGGAGACTCGCGGCGGCAGGTTGCGCTTGTACATGAAGTACCCGAAGCACAGCGCAGGCAGGGCGAAGATCGTCCAGGTGTGCAGACCGAAGTGGTACAGCGTGATGGCCATGGCGCTGCGGGCAGCATCCTTGGATTCCGGCTCGACTCCTCGGAAGGGCGGTGCAGCGAAGTGGGAGATCGGCTCGGCGACCGCCCAGAACATGAGGATCGTGCCAATGCCTGCCGCGAAGAGCATGGCGAACCACGCCAGCGTCGAATGCTCCGGACGGGAGTCCTGGGTCCCCAGCCGGAGTCCGCCGAACCTGCTGATCCCCACGTAGATCAGGAAGAGGAGGAAGACGGAGACACCGAGGATGTAGAACCAGCCCAGGTTCTCCATGACCCAGCCCGCTCCGGTGACGAAGACCGCGTTCATGGTCTCGGTGAACAGCAGCGAGCACAGGACGAAGCCGAGCACGATGGCCACGGCGGAGAAGAAGATGATCGGATTGGTGCGAAGACGCGCAGCGTCGTGGAGTCTGTCGAGCATGAGAGCGTCCAGGGCCGACTCGCATGCGCCGCTGCGTCGGCGGAGGTGGTGGGTGACGAGTGCGGAGGTCGCCCATGCCTGCTCACCAGGGGCGATGAAGCATGGACTCTAGCCGCCTCGAGCGCACTTCCACAGTAGGCCGACGACGGCGCTGACCCCAGGCCGAACGGAAAACGCCGAGCTGACCTGGGGCTTCGTCCACGTCACACAATCCTCCTCTGCCACCATGCGTCCACTGCGGCCTCGAGCTCGGCCACGGTCCCGTCATTGACCAGGACGTCGTCGGCGGCCTCGCGGCGCTGCTCGTCGGTGGCCTGGGCTTCGATGCGCGCGGCGGCATCCTCCGGGCTCATCCCCCGGTCCTCGACCATGCGCCGGATGCGCTGGGCGCGCGGGGCCTCGATCACCAGGACCAGGTCCATCTGATCCGCCTGCCCGGTCTCCACGAGCAGGGGGATATCCCGCACGATCACCGCATTGGGGCCCTTCTGCGCCCTGGCCTGCTCCACGAGCTCGAGGGAGCGATCCCGCACCAGGGGGTGCACGATCGCGTTGAGCTGCTCGCGCGCCTGCGGATCGGAGAAGATCCGCCGCCCCAGCGCGGGACGGTCCAGGGCGCCGGCGTCGTCCAGGATCCCCGGCCCGAAGGCCTCCACCATGGGTGCGATCGCGGCACCTCCGGGAGCCTGCAGCTGCCGCACGACAGCATCCGCGTCGATCAGCACCGCGCCGTGGTCCTGAAGCCGTCTGGCCGCCGTGGATTTGCCGGAGGCGATGCCTCCCGTGAGCCCGATCATCGTCATGGGCCCAGGCTAGCGCCCGTCGGCGGGCTCCTCCTGGGCTCTAGGATCGTTCGCATGCCCCAGCGCTACACCGTCCTGGCCCATCACCGCGAGATCAGCCATGAGATCGAGATCAAGCGATCCCGCTTCCTGTGCGTGCTGCGGCGCGTGCAGTCCGAGGACGAGGCGCGCGAGCTGATCGCAGAGCTGCGTCGCCGCCACCACGACGCCCGGCATCACTGCAGCGCCTTCGTGCTGGGGGCCGATCGGATGATCCAGCGCTCCAACGACGACGGCGAGCCCTCCGGCACGGCCGGGGCGCCCATGCTCGAGGCGCTGACGCAGCACCGGTTCCCCTCTTCGCCAGAGGCAGCCCACGACGCCGGCGCCGAGGAGGAGCCAGAGCTCTCCGATGTCTGCGCGGTCGTCGTGCGCTGGTTCGGCGGCACCCTCCTGGGCGCCGGTGGTCTGGTGCGCGCCTATTCGCAGGCCGTGACCGAGACCCTGGACTCGGCGCCGACGCTGGTGCGGGAGCGTCGTCGGCACCTCAGCGTCGCCGTCTCCCCCGCCTTCGCGGGCAAGGTCGACAACGAGCTGCGGGCTTCGGGCATCGCCGTGCTCGACACCGACTACGGAGCCTCCGAGGCCGTGCTGCACACGGGGGTTCCGGACAGGGACGACGCCGTGGAGCACCTGCGCGCCGTCGTGTCCGAGGTGACCTCCGGTCAGGGAAGGATCGACGACGGCGGGACGGGGTGGGTCGACCTGGCCTGAGGACTCGCTCGCCGTGGGCTCGGTCCGATGGTCACCGAACCCGGGGTGGCCAGCTGCCCCGGGCTCAGTCCTGATCGCGGGCCGAGCGCTGGAGATCACCAGGCTGCACGGCAGGCAGCTGACCCGTGGCCCCGCGCTCGGTGCGCCAGGTGCGGGGCTGGTGCGTCTCGTACTCCGGCTCGGTGCCGGGCTCGAAGTCAGGACGCATCGTGTACTCGCTCATGTCCACGTCGTCGTCCTGGGAGCGTCGGTGGTACTCCTCCAGCGGGAGCACCTGCTTCCACTGCCTTGTACGGATGGGACGGGCACCGCCGAAGTCCTCGCGCACCGCCTGGATCACCATCAGCGCCTGCACGAACATCATGGCCGTGATCGGCAGCCCGATGACCTTGATGACCTCCTGCAGCGCCGCCAGCGCGTCCTCGCCGGCCCCCAGCAGCAGCGACACGCAGATCGCGCCCACCGCCAGGGTCCAGAACACGCGCTGGCGCACCGGCGCCTCGTCCTCGTGCCCGGAGGCCATGGCATCCAGCACCAGCGCCCCGGAGTCCAGGGAGGTGATGAAGAAGACCGTGATCAGCACCAGCGCCACCACAGCCGTGAGTTCCAGCAGGGGGAAGTGGCCCAGGAACTCGAAGAGCGAGGCCGGGACGTTGCCCTCATCGACGATCGTCTCCACCAGGTTGCCGCCCTCGCGCTGGATCCGGAACGCGTTGACGCCCATGATGCCGATCCAGCACAGCACGAACAGCGACGGAATGATCAGCACGGCGATCACGAACTCGCGGATCGTGCGTCCGCGCGAGATCTTGGCGATGAACATGCCCACGAACGGGGCCCAGGTGGCCGTCCACGCGAAGTAGAACACCGTCCAGGTGCCGGTCCAGTCGCTCTCGCCCCAGGCCGTGTTGAAGAACGACAGCGTGGGCAGCATGGCCAGGTAGCGGCCCGCGGATTCGACGGTGCCCTTCAGGACCTCGGTGGTCGCTCCGAACATCAGCAGGTACAGCAGCAGCGCGATCGCCAGGAAGATGTTGGCGTAGGACAGCCGCTTGACGCCCTTGTCCATGCCCGCGACCACCGACACCAGCGCCGCGGCGGTGATCACGGCGACGATCAGCGCCTGCAGCCACCCGGACATGGGGATCCCGTACATGACGTCCAGGCCGCCGTTGATCTGCATGGCGCCCTGACCGATGGACACCGCCAGCCCGAAGATCGTGGCGATCACGGCCACCGAGTCGATGGTCTTGCCGATCGGACCGTGGATGCCGTCGCCGAGCAGCGGCTGGAAGGACGACGAGACCCGCGGCGGCAGCTTGCGCTTGTACGTGAAGTACGCGAAAGCCAGTCCCGGAACGATGAAGATCCCCCACATGTGCAGCCCGAAGTGGAAGTTCGCGATGCCCAGCGCATCGGAGGCGGCCTGCACCGACTGCGGCTCCACCCCGTACATGGGCGGATCGGCGTAGTGCGTCACCGGCTCGGCCACGCCCCAGAACATGAGCACAGCGCCCACGCCGGCGGCGAAGAGCATCCCGAACCAGGCCAGCCCGGAGTACTCGGGCTCGGCGTCGTCGTCCCCCAGCTTGATCCGACCGTAACGGCTCATCGCCAGGGAGAAGGCGAAGATCAGCATGCAGGTGATCGCCGTGACGTAGAACCAGCCCAGGTTCGCAGTGATCCACGCGGCCAGGGAGCCGAAGATACCGGCGACGCCGTCGGGGAAGACCACCATGATGATCGCGAAGACCACCACGAAGCCGGAGGTCGAGAAGAAGATCTGCGGGCTGGTCCGCAGCCCCAGTCGGTCGTGGAGCCTGGTGAGCATGAGGGGGTCTCCCGGTGGTGTGGAGAGGATGGGCTGCGCGTGCCGGTCCGCGGCATGAGCGGGTGGGGCCGTCTGGCGCCCGGAACACACTATCGGGATCCTCGCGATGCTCAGCACTCTGCCGAATCGCGTGTCCCCAGCTCCCTGCCGCCTCCCCCGGGCAGCGCGAAGGCCCCCTTGCGCATCGCAAGGGGGCCTTCGTGGATGTCCGTCAGGTCAGAGCCCGACGGCGACGCTGATCAGCGGGTGATCAGTTGCCGGTGAGCTTCTCGCGCAGAGCGGCGAGAGCCTCGTCCGAGGCCAGCGTGCCGCCATCCTCCGCCGGAGCATCCGACGAGTAGGAGGACGGAGCCGACGAAGCGGACGACGAGGAGCTCGACGACGAGGAGGACGAGGTGGCGACACCGGCGCCGGCGACGGCGGCCTCGGCATCCTCATTGAGGTGACGACGCACCTGCTCCTTGTGGGCCTCCCAGCGGCCCTGAGCCTCGGCGTACTGCTGCTCCCAGGCCGCGCGCTGCTCCTCGAAGCCCTCGATCCACTCGTTGGTCTCGGGATCGAAGCCCTCGGGGTACTTGTAGTTGCCCTGCTCGTCGTACTCAGCAGCCATGCCGTACTGAGCCGGATCGAACTCGGTCGAGTCCGGATCCACGCCCTCGTTGGCCTGCTTGAGCGACAGCGAGATGCGGCGGCGGTCCAGGTCGATGTCGATGACCTTGACGAACAGCTCCTCGCCGACGGAGACGACCTGCTCGGCCATGTCCACGTGGCGCTGAGCCAGCTCGGAGATGTGCACCAGGCCCTCGATGCCGTCCTCGACGCGCACGAACGCGCCGAAGGGGACGAGCTTGGTGACCTTGCCCGGCACGACCTGACCCAGGGCGTGGGTGCGGGCGAAGAGCTGCCAGGGATCCTCCTGGGTGGCCTTCAGCGACAGGGAGACGCGCTCGCGGTCCATGTCGACGTCCAGGACCTCGACCTTGACCTCCTGGCCGACCTCGACGACCTCGCCCGGGTGATCGATGTGCTTCCAGGACAGCTCCGAGACGTGCACCAGGCCATCGACGCCGCCGAGATCGACGAAGGCGCCGAAGTTGACGATCGAGGACACATGGCCCGTGCGGACCTGGCCCTTCTGGAGCTTGTTGAGGAAGTCGGAGCGGACCTCGGACTGGGTCTGCTCGAGCCACGCACGACGCGAGAGCACGACGTTGTTGCGGTTCTTGTCGAGCTCGATGATCTTGGCCTCGAGCTGCTGGCCGATGTACGGAGCCAGATCGCGGACGCGACGCATCTCGACGAGCGACGCGGGCAGGAAGCCGCGAAGACCGATGTCGAGGATGAGGCCGCCCTTGACGACCTCGATGACGGTGCCGTTGACGACGCCGTCCTCCTCCTTGATCTTCTCGATGTCGCCCCAGGCGCGCTCGTACTGGGCGCGCTTCTTGGAGAGGATCAGGCGGCCTTCCTTGTCCTCCTTGGTGAGGACCAGGGCCTCGATCTCATCGCCGACGGCCACGACGGAGTCGGGGTTGATGTCGTGCTTGATCGAGAGCTCGCGAGACGGGATGACGCCCTCGGTCTTGTAGCCGATGTCGAGGAGGACCTCGTCACGATCGACCTTGACGACGGTGCCTTCCACCAGGTCGCCGTCGTTGAAGTACTTGATGGTCGCATCGACGGCGGCGAGGAAGTCCTCCTCGGTTCCGATGTCGTTGACGGCAACCTGCGGGGTGGTGGTGGTCATGTAGTAGGGACTCCGATGGAATTGATGATGGTCAGTTCGGGCTGCTGCTCGCCTGTGGAGCGCATGCGCCGATGGCTTGCAGTTCGTACGAGTGCGCAGTACGCACCGACGGAAGTCTAGCCGCCCGGTCTGCGGCCTTCAACATGTCCGGACGCTTCCGTCGCGCCGTGTCAAGCCGAAGCCGGAGGTGCCGGAGCTCAGTGCGCCGCGGCGTTCCAGTCGGGGCCGGTGCCCACGTTGACCTCGAGCGGAACGGTCAGCTCGGCGGCCGCGCCCATCTGCTCGCGCAGGATGTCGGTGACCCGCTCCACCTCTCCCGGAGCGGCCTCGACCACGAGCTCGTCGTGGACCTGCAGCAGCACGCGCGAGCGCAGTCCCTCGCGGGACAGCTCGGCGTCCACGTTGATCATGGCGCGCTTGATGATGTCCGCGGCCGAACCCTGGATGGGGGCGTTCAGCGCGGCGCGCTCGGCTCCCTGACGCGCCTGGCGGTTGTCGCTGGCCAGATCCGGGAGGTAGCGGCGCCGTCCGTCGATCGTGGCGGTATAGCCGACCTCCCGAGCCTCCTCGACGACGCCGCGCAGGAAGTCGCGCACGCCGCCGAAGCGCTTGAAGTAGTCGGACATCATGGTCCGGGCCTCGTCCACCGAGATCTGCAGCTGCTGGGACAGGCCGTAGGAGCTCAGCCCGTAGACCAGTCCGTAGCTCATGGCCTTGACCTTGGAGCGCATCTCCGGCGTCACGTCCTCCGGGGCGACCCCGAAGACCTTGGAGCCCACGTACCGGTGGAGGTCCTCACCCGCACGGAAGGCCTCGATCAGGCCCTCATCGCCGGACAGGTGCGCCATCACGCGCATCTCGATCTGGGAGTAGTCGGCGGTCACCAGGGTCTCGAATGGGCCCTGATCGTCCTGGCCCACCACGAACACCGCACGGGTGCGGCGCCCCTCCTGGCTGCGCACCGGGATGTTCTGCAGGTTCGGATCGGTCGAGGACAGCCGACCGGTGGCGGCCACCGTCTGCTGGTAGTCGGTGTGGATGCGGTCATCCTCGGCAACCGCCTGGCGCAGGCCCTGCACGATCTGCCGCAGCTTGGTGAAATCGCGCCAGCGCATCAGTGCGAGCAGGAAGCGGGCGCCCTCGGAATCGGGATCGACCTTGCCGAGCAGGTCTGCCACTGCGGAGGCGGAGGTCGTGTAGCCGGTCTTGATCTTCTTGGTCGGCGGCAGCCCGAGGGTCTCGAAGAGCACGACCTGCAGCTGCTTGGTGGAGCCCAGGTTGATCTCCGCCGCGCCCTCCTCCCGGGACACGATCTCCTGCGCGGTGTCCCACGCCTGCTGGATCGGGCCGTCGAGGTCGTCGATCAGCTCTGCCACGCGCTGGGCGTCGACGGCCACGCCGGTGAGCTCCATCTGCCCCAGGATCCGGGCCAGCGGGAGATCCATGTCCGTGAGCAGCCCGAGCTGGTCGTCGGCCTGCAGCTTCTCGCGCAGCACGCGCGAGAGCTCAAGGGTCGACAGGGCCAGCGAGGCCTCATGCAGCAGCCGCGCCTGGGAGGTGCGGGCAGCGGTGCCGGGCTCCCCCGCGGAGACGTCGAGCGCGGTCTGGCCTTCAGCGGCGGAGTCGTCCTCCCGGAACTGCTCGACCTCGATATCCAGGTGGGTGGCCAGCAGGCCCTCGAGGTCGTAGTGCGTGCGCGCCGGCTCCAGGAGGTAGGCCGAGAGCTGGATGTCATCGACCGCACCGGCGAGCTCGAGCCCGCGGACGGTCAACGACTTCCACAGCTCCTTGAGGCCCACGGCCACCTTGGGCTGCTCGGCATCGGCCAGCCACGCGGCCAGGGTCGACTCCAGCTGCGCGTCCGAGGCCGTGAGATCCAGTCGCAGTGCGGACGGTGACTTCGCCTCGGCGCCTGCGCGCACCAGCAGCAGCTCGGTGATCTCGCGCGCACCCGGCAGGCGGGCGTCGTCGTCGTGGCGGATGGGGCGCACGACGACCTCGCCCTCGGCGTCCTCCAGCCAGGCCGTGAGCTCTGCGGAGGATTCGGCGTCCTCGACCGACTCGATCGTGGGTGCGGAGGCTCGGGGGGAGTCGTCGTCGGCGGCGAGGGCGTCGAAGAGGCGCCCGCGCAGGCCCGAGCCGAACTCGAGGGCATCGAACAGCTCGTCGACCTTCTCGGCATCCGGGGCGGGCAGCGCCGCGTCCGCCAGGTCGAAGCCGAGCTCGAGCGTGGTCTCCAGGCGATTGAGCTTCCGGTTGCGACGGACCAGGTCCAGGTTCTCGCGAAGGGCCTCGCCCTTCTTGCCCGTGATCTTGTCCGCGTTGTCGATGATCGACTCGACGCGGCCGTAGGCCTCGATCCACTTGGCCGCGAAGCCCGGTCCCACGCCGGGGACGCCGGGCAGGTTGTCCGCCTGCTCTCCGGTGAGAGCCGCCAGGTCCGGGTAGTTCTGCGGGGCCACCTTGTACTTCTCCATGACCGCCGCCGCGTCCATGAGCCGCAGATCCGACGGCGTGCGTCCCGGGTAGACGATGGTGACGTTCTCGTCGACCATCTGGAAGGCGTCGCGATCGCCGGAGAAGACCAGGACCTCGAACTCCTGAGCGGAGCCCGCAGCCGACAGGGTGGCCAGGACGTCGTCCGCCTCGTAGCCCTCCTTGGTCACGATCGGGATGTTCAGCGCCTGCAGGATCTCCTGGATGCGCTGGACCTGTCCGTGGAACTCCTCGGGCGTCTCATCGCGGCCGCCCTTGTACTCGCCGTACTCCTGGGAGCGCAGCGTGGGGCCGTCGAGGTCGAAGGTCACCACCAGATGCGTGGGCTTCTGCTCGCGCAGCATCTTGGCCATGGTGTTCAGGAAGCCGTAGACGGCCTCCGTGTGCGTGCCGTCCGAGGTCACGAACGACGGACCGCTGCCGTACTCCGCGGCCCGCGACAGAGCGAAGAAGGCGCGGAAGGCCAGCGAGTGGCCGTCGATCAGCAGCAGGCGCCGCTCCGGGCGCTCGATCCGCTGCGGCAGCGGGATCTCGACGGGGTCGTCCGTCTTGATCCCGATCGTGACGGAGTCGGGGGCGGCGGTCTCGGTGCTGGTCTTCGTGCTCACGGGCCCATCCTAGGGGCGCGCCCGGACAGCACGACGCCCCTCATCCCCTCCCCGATCGGCGCGCGGGACACGGGTGGGTGCTCAGCCCACCTGGTTGAGGATCGCGTCGGCGACCTCGCGCATGGACAGGCGGCGGTCCATAGAGGTCTTCTGGATCCAGCGGAAGGCCTCCGGCTCGGTCAGGCCCATGCGCGAGATCAGCAGCGACTTGGCGCGCTCGACCAGCTTGCGGGTCTCGAACTGGTCCTTCATCTCGGTGACCTCGTCCTCGAGCGCCACGATCTCGTCGAAGCGCGAGACGGCGATCTCGATCGCGGGGATCAGATCTGCGGCGGTGTAGGGCTTGACCACATAGGCCATGGCCCCGGCTTCCCGGGCCCGCTCCACGAGCTCCTTCTGGCTGAAGGCCGTCAGCAGCACGACCGGGGCGATGCGCTCGGCGGCGATCTCCTCGGCGGCGGAGATGCCGTCGAGCACCGGCATCTTCACGTCCATGAGCACCAGATCGGGCTCGTGCTCGCGGGTCAGCTCCACCGCACGGCGGCCGTCGGCGGCCTCCCCCACGACGTCGTAGCCCTCGGAGGACAGCATCTCCACCACGTCCATGCGGATCATGGAGTCGTCCTCGGCCACGACCACGCGTCGGCGCTGTGCTGCTTCCGATGCTCCAGCGTCGTCGGCCTGGGATTCGGAGCCGCCCGGGACGGGGAGATCCAGCGGTTCGGTGTTCTCGGTCACGGCGGTGGCTCCTTCGGCACAGGCGACAGGATGGGCTGGGCCTCCCGCTCACTGCTCCGGGGACCTCGAGCACGTGTCGGAGCCGCAGGACTGCGCCCCGACAGGCGATGCTCCCAGCCTAGTCATCCATGCCGCGGCGTGCCGGATCCCTGCGGTAGGGTTCTGCGTGCGCATCGCGCGCCCAAGTGGCGGAATCGGCAGACGCGCCGCACTCAAAATGCGGTTCTTCGGAGTGTGGGTTCGAGTCCCACCTTGGGCACCCTGGGCCATCCCCGGCCCCACGGAAGCGCCCCGAGCCACAGGCTCGGGGCGCTTCTCGTCTATCCCGAGGGCAACGGACTCCCCCGCCTGCCTGAGCGCGCGACAGCCTCTGCCCAGCCGAGGAACAGCGCAACGGGAGGGCTTGGTGCGGCCCGCCGCCTTGGATCGAGTCATGACCGGCAGACCAGCCAGCAGCTGCGTTCGCACCTCGGACGCGCAGCGGCCCCGTCCACGAGTCGCTGCTCGTGGACGGGGCCGCAGACCTCGCAGGATCAGATCCGCTCCGCGGGATCAGTCCGCCTGCTCCTTGATCAGTGGTTCCAGGGCCTCACGGACTCGTGACGCTCCTTCTTGGAATCCTCGACGGTGGCCCCGGAGTCGTTGGCATCGCCGACGCGGTGCACCTTGACCAGGTTGGTCGAACCGGCAACGCCTGGGGGTGAGCCGGCGCAGATGACCACCAGGTCCTCCGGCGAAGCCAGATCATGCGACTGCAGGTAGAGGTCCACCTGTCGGGTCATCTCGTCCGTGTGGTCGACCTGATCGCTGAGGATCGGCTGGACGCCCCACAGCAGCGAGCAGAACGCCACGACGTTGGGGTCCGGGGTGAAGGCCAGGATCGGCTGCTGCGGGCGCAGACGGCACAGGCGGCGGGCCGTGTCACCGGACTGCGTGAACGTCGTGAGGTACTGGACGTCCAGCTGACGTGCCATGGTCACTGCCGCGCGGGTGATCGCGCCGCCGCGGGTGCGCGGCTCCGTGACCATCTGGCTGATGCGCTCCCAGCCCTGGCGCTCGGTGGCCAGGATGATGCGCGACATGGTCTGCAGCGCCTCGATCGGGTAGGCGCCGATCGAGGTCTCGCCGGAGAGCATGACCGCATCCGCGCCGTCGAGCACGGCGTTGGCGCAGTCCGAGGCCTCGGCGCGCGTGGGGCGCGGGTTCTCCATCATGGTCTCGAGGACCTGGGTGGCCACGATGACCGGCTTGGCCCAGCGGCGCGCCAGCTCGATCGCGCGCTTCTGCACGACCGGGACCTCCTCCAGCGGCAGCTCGACGCCCAGATCGCCGCGAGCGACCATGATGCCGTCGAAGCTGTCGATGATCTCGTGGAGGTTCTCCACGGCCTGCGGCTTCTCGATCTTGGCGATGACGGGGACGCGGCGGCCCTCCTCGTCCATGATCTCGTGCACGCGGGTGATGTCGTCGCCGGTGCGCACGAACGACAGAGCGACGAGGTCGCAGCCCGTGTTCAGGGCCCAGCGCAGGTCCACCTCGTCCTTGTCGGACAGGGCGGGGACGTTCACGGCCACGCCGGGCAGGTTGATGCCCTTGTTGTTCGAGACCTTGCCGGGCACCTCCACGACGGTGGTGACGTCGGTGTCGGTGACCTCGGTGGCCCGCAGGGCGACCTTGCCGTCGTCGATCAGCAGCGTGTCGCCGGGCTTCACGTCCTGGGGCAGCCCCTTGAACGTGGTGGAGCAGCGGGTGCGATCGCCCAGGATGTCCTCGACGGTGATGGTGAAGACATCGCCCACGGCCAGCTCGTGGGGGCCGTCGGCGAAGCGGCCGAGGCGGATCTTGGGCCCCTGCAGGTCGGCCATGATCGCGACGGTCTGGCCGAGATCCTCCGAGGCGCGACGCAGGTTCTGGTACGACGCCAGGTGGGTGTCGTGGGTGTCATGGCTCATGTTGAGGCGGGCGACGTTCAGCCCGGCCTGGATGGCTTCGGTGATCTTCTCGTAGGAGCTGATGGCCGGACCGATGGTCGCCACGATCTTCGCTCTGCGCAAGGCACTTCCTCCTGCTCGATGTCGGAACTGGCAGACCGACGCGCAGGACCCCGAAGCTGCGAGGGAGGAATCCTGCGCGGCAGCTCTGCCGGGGTCATGCTGCGGGCCTCGAAAGGACCGCTCTTCTCCCCACCATACTCGCCCTGCAGGCGATCGGTCAGAGATGGGCGAAGTCGGATGCGCGCTGAGGGCGAACAGCGAGATGCTGGTCACTCCTGGTGACGGAGACGGTCCGCCGCAGCCACGAGCGGGCCGCGACCCCCGGACCAGGGGTGCGCGGCCCGTGCGCCCGCGGGCTCAAGGAGGTGCCTGCGCAGGGCCGGAACCCTCAGCGCGGTGCCGAGTGGCTCAGCGCAGGTCGATGGCCCGCGTGCTGGGCCGCACCGGCGCGGGCAGGCGCGTGCTGCCGGTGAGGTGCTTCTCGACCTCGGCGGCGCAGGCACGCCCCTCGGCGATGGCCCAGACCACCAGCGACGCACCGCGGCCCGAGTCCCCGCAGGCGAAGACGCCGCGCACCGAAGTCATGAAGTGGTCATCGCGGGCGACCGTGCCGCGGGGCTCGCAGCTGACCTGCAGCTGCGAGACCAGCTCATCCGACTCGTTGCCCGTGAACCCCAGCGCCAGCAGCACCAGATCCGCGGGGATCTCGCGCTCGGTGCCGGCCTTGGGCCCGCGGCTGCCGTCCGGAAGGTACTCGGTCTCGGCCACGCGCAGGGCGCGCACCCGGCCGTCCTCACCGGCGATCAGCTCGACGGTCGAGGACAGGTACACGCGGTCCACGCCCTCCTCGTGCGACGAGGAGACGTCGAGCACTTTGGGCGCCATGGGCCACGGCTCGGAGTCCGGACGTTGGGCGGGCGGCTCGAAGCCGATCGCGATGTTCGTCACCGAGGCGGCGCCCTGACGGTTGGCGGTGCCGATGCAGTCGGAGCCGGTGTCTCCGCCGCCCAGCACCACCACATGCTTGCCATCGGCCCTGATCTGATCCGCGACCTCGTCGCCGGCGACGACGCGGTTGGACTGGGTGAGGTACTCCATCGCCTGGTGCACCCCGTCCAGCTCGCGGCCCGGCACCGGCAGCTCGCGGGCCTTCAAGGCTCCGGTGGCCACGATGACGGCGTCGTAGCGGCGGCGCAGCTGGTCCCAGGTGATGTCCCGGCCGATCTCCACGCCGGTGCGGAAGCGGGTGCCCTCCTGGCGCATGACCTCCAGGCGGCGCTCCAGCACCTCCTTCTCGAGCTTGAAGTCGGGGATGCCGTAGCGCAGCAGCCCCCCGATGCGGTCGTCGCGCTCGAAGACCGCCACCGTGAACCCGGCCTGCGTGAGCTGCTGGGCCGCAGCCAGACCGGACGGGCCCGAGCCCACGACGGCCACGGTCTGCCCGACCAGGCGATCCGGGATGAACGGCTCGAGCAGGCCGTCGTCGAGTGCCTTCTCGCCGATCTCGTACTCGACCTGCTTGATCGTCACCGCGGGCTGGTTGATGCCCAGCACGCACGCCGACTCGCACGGGGCCGGGCACACGCGCCCCGTCAGCTCTGGGAAGTTGTTGGTCGCGTGCATGCGGGCCACGGCCTCGCGGTCGCGTCCGCGCCACATGAGGTCGTTCCACTCCGGGATGAGATTGCCCAGAGGGCAGCCCTGGTGGCAGAACGGGATGCCGCAGTCCATGCAGCGACCCGCCTGCTGATGGATCACGGACGGATCCTGCCGGGTCTGGACCTCGGCGAAGTCCATGATGCGCACCGGCACCGGCCGCTTGGGCCGGTCCACGCGCTCGGTCGTCTTGAGGAATCCACGGGGATCAGCCACGGGTCGTCGCCTCCAGGATCTGGTTCCAGGCCTCGGTCCCGTCCGGGTCCAGGCCGTCGCGCTCGGCATCGGCACGGATGCCGAGCACGGTCGAGTAGTCGCGCGGGAGCACCTTGGTCAGGCGCGCGCAGGTGGTCTCGAGGTCGTCGAGCAGGCGCTGGGCCAGCTGCGATCCGGTCTCCTCGGCATGGCGGCGCAGGAGTCCCTGCACCGTGGCGCGGTCGTCGTCGTCGAGCTCGAGCAGCTGCAGCTCGCCGCTGGTGCGCGACTGGAGGTTCACCGCCGCCTCGCTCAGGTCCAGGACGTAGGCGACGCCGCCGGACATCCCGGCCCCGAAGTTGCGGCCGGTGCGCCCGATGATCAGCGCGGTGCCGCCGGTCATGTACTCGCAGCCGTGATCGCCGATGCCCTCGGCCACCGCGGTCGCTCCGGAGTTGCGCACCAGGAAGCGCTCCCCCACCTGGCCGCGCAGCAGGATCTCGCCGCTCGTGGCGCCGTAGCCGATCACGTTGCCGGCCACCACGTTGTCCTCGGCGGTGAAGGACGCATCCCGAGCGGGGCGGATGATGATCCGACCGCCGGAGAGGCCCTTGCCGGCGTAGTCGTTCGCATCGCCCTCCAGCCGCAGGGTGACGCCTTGGGGCAGGAAGGCCCCCAGCGACTGCCCGGCCTGCCCGAGGAGGGTGATGTCGATCGTGTCGTGGCCGAGCTCGTCGGTCTGGAAGGTGCGGGTCACCTCATGCCCGAGCATGGTGCCCACCGACCGATCGGTGTTCACGATCTCGTGCTGCAGCCGCACCGGCTCCCGGTCCCTCAGCGCCGGCTGGGACTCGCGGATCAGGGCGACGTCGAAGTGCTGATCGAGCTCGTGGTCCTGGCCTCTACGGCACCGGACCTCCTTGCCCTCGTGCTCGAGCACCGAGGAGTGCAGCACCGGGGTCAGGTCCAGTCCCTCTGCCTTCCAGTGCCGGATCGCCCGGTCCGTGCGCAGGATCTCGGCGTGGCCGATGGCCTCGTCGAGGCTGCGGAAGCCCAGCTGGGCCAGCAGCTCGCGGACCTCCTCGGCCAGGAACGTGAAGAAGTTCACCACGTGCTCGGCCCTGCCCGTGAACCGCTCCCGCAGCAGCGGGTTCTGGGTGGCCACGCCCACCGGGCAGGTGTCCAGGTGGCACTTGCGCATCATGATGCAGCCCTCGACCACCAGCGGCGCGGTCGCGAAGCCGTACTCCTCCGCGCCCAGCAGCGCCGCGATCACGACGTCGCGCCCGGTCTTCATCTGCCCGTCCGCCTGCACGACCACCCGGTCGCGCAGCCCGTTGAGCATCAGGGTCTGCTGGGTCTCGGCCAGCCCGATCTCCCAGGGCAGCCCGGCGTGCTTGAGCGAGTTCAGCGGGGCAGCGCCCGTGCCGCCGTCGTGGCCGGAGACCAGCACGACGTCCGCGCGGGCCTTGGTCACGCCCGAGGCCACGGTGCCGATGCCGAGCTCCGAGACCAGCTTGACGTGCACCCGCGCCGAGGGGTTGGAGCGCTTGAGGTCGTAGATCAGCTGCGCCAGGTCCTCGATCGAGTAGATGTCGTGGTGCGGCGGCGGCGAGATCAGCGACACGCCCGGGGTCGAGTGACGGGTCCGGGCGACCCACGGGTAGACCTTCTGGGCCATGAGCTGGCCGCCCTCGCCGGGCTTGGCGCCCTGGGCCATCTTGATCTGCAGATCCTCGGCGTTCGTCAGGTACAGGCTCGTGACCCCGAAGCGCCCGGAGGCGATCTGCTTGATCTTGGACCGTCGCTGCGGATCCATGAGCCGCTCGACGTCCTCGCCGCCCTCGCCCGTGTTCGACTTGGCGCCGATCCGGTTCATGGCGATCGCCAGGGTCTCGTGGGCCTCCCTGGAGATCGATCCGTAGGACATGGCCCCGGTTGAGAACCGCTTGAAGATCTCCTCGACCGGCTCGACCTCCTCGAGCGGGACCGGGGTGCGGTCCGAGTCGAAGGACAGCAGGCCGCGGATGGTCTTGAGCTGCTCCGACTGCTCATCCACCAGCCGGGTGTAGGAGCGGAAGATGTCATAGCTGCCGGTGCGGGTCGAGTGCTGCAGCCGGAAGACGACCTCCGGGCTGAACAGGTGCGGGGCGCCGTCGCGGCGCCAGTCGTACTCGCCGCCGGTGTCCAGCCCGATGTGCGGCTCCACCACGCCGTCCTCGGGGTAGGCCCGACGATGCCGCGCATGCGTCTCCTCGGCGATGACGTCCAGGCCCACGCCGTCGAGCTGCGAGACGGTTCCGGTGAAGAAGTCCTCGATCAGCTCCTTCGACAGGCCCAGCGCCTCGAAGGTCTGGGCCCCGCAGTAGGACGAGACGGTCGAGATGCCCATCTTGGACATGATCTTCTGCACGCCCTTGCCGAGCGCCTTGATGAGGTGGGCGACCGCCTGCTCCTCCGTGACCCCGGCGATCTGCCCGGCGCGCACGAGGTCCTCCGCGGACTCCATGGCCAGGTAGGGGTTCACGCCCGAGGCGCCGTAGCCCAGCAGCAGGGCCACGTGGTGGACCTCGCGGACATCGCCGGCCTCGACCACGAGCGAGCACTTGGTGCGGGTGGCCGAGCGCAGCAGGTGGTGGTGGATCGCGCTGGTGAGCAGCAGCGAGGGGATCGGCGCCCACGAGCCGTTCGAGTCGCGGTCTGAGATCACGACGTACTGCACGCCGCGGTTGACCGCGGCCGAGACCTTCTCGCAGATCTCCGCGATGCGCGCCCGAAGCCCCGCTCCCCCACCCTCGGGGCGATAGAGGCCGCGCACCTTGAGGGCGATCGGCATCTCGTCCTCGTCGCTGAGGTGCAGGACCTGATCGAGCTCGTCGTTGTTGATGACGGGGAACTCGAGGATCACCTGGTGCGTGCGGACGCGCTTGGTGGTCAGCAGATTGCCCATGGGCCCCAGCGCGCACCGCATGGAGGTCACTAGCTCCTCGCGGATCGAGTCCAGCGGCGGATTCGTCACCTGGGCGAAGGACTGCACGAAGTAGTCGAAGAGCAGGCGCGGGCGCTCGGCCAGCACGGCCACCGGGGTGTCGGTGCCCATGGCGTAGATGGGCTCGGCGCCCTTCTCGGCCATGGGGCCGATGATCTTGGCGAGCTCCTCGTGGGTGTAGCCGAAGGTCTTCTGCCGCAGCTCGATCGACGAGCGCGGGTGGCGCATGTGCTCGCGCTCGGGCAGATCCGCGAAGCGGACGGTGTTGCCCTCGGACCACTCCTGCCACGGCTGCAGGTCAGCGATCTCCTGCTTGAGCTCGGCGTCCTCCACGATCCGGCCCTCGACCGTGTCCACCAGGAACATGGTGCCGGGGGCCACGCGGCCCTTGCGCACGATCGTGCGGTCCGACAGGTCGACCACGCCGACCTCGGAGGCGAAGACGACCAGGCCGTCCTCGGTCTCCCAGAAGCGCCCGGGCCGCAGCCCGTTGCGGTCCAGCACCGAGCCCACGCGGCGGCCGTCGGTGAAGGCCACGGCGGCGGGGCCGTCCCACGGCTCCATGAGCGTGGAGTGGTACTCGTAGAACGAGCGCCGGTCGACGTCCATGGTCTCGTGGTTCTCCCAGGCCTCCGGGATCATCATCATCATGGCCTGCACGAGCGGACGGCCGGAGAGCATCAGCAGCTCGGCCACCTCGTCGAGGGACTGCGAGTCGGAGGCGCCCTCGGAGCAGATCGGGAACAGCTCCTCCGGATTGCGGCCCAGCAGCGGCGACTTCAGCTGCGACTGGCGCGCGCGCATCCAGTTCCGGTTGCCCTTGACGGTGTTGATCTCGCCGTTGTGGGCCAGGACGCGCATGGGCTGAGCCAGCGGCCACGACGGGAACGTGTTGGTCGAGAAGCGCGAGTGCACCACCGCGAGCCGCGTGCCGAAGCGCTCGTCCGACAGATCCGGGTAGAACGGCTCGAGCTGGGCCGTGGTGAGCATGCCCTTGTAGACGATGGTCGAGGTGGAGAACGACGAGCAGTAGATGCCCAGTCGGTTCTGGGAGCGCTTGCGCAGCCGGAAGGCCTTCTGATCGAGCTGCAGTCGCGCGGCGGAGCCGTCGAGGTCCTGGACCGGGATGTGGCCGGTGAAGGCCTCCTGCGCGTCACGACGCTCCTGGACGAAGGGCTGGACGAAGTACGGCATGACCGAGCGCGCCGCGCTGCCGATCGCGGAGTCGTCGACGGGGACCTCGCGCCAGCCGAGGACCTCGAGGCCCTCTTCCTGGGCGATCTCCTCCATCTGGGCGCGGATCTGCGCCTCGTCGCGACCGCCGGTGGGGAGGAAGACCGAGCCCACGGCGTAGGCGCCCGGAGCGGGCAGCTCGAAGTCGAGGACCTCGCGGAAGAAGGCGTCGGGGATCTGCAGGAGGATGCCCGCGCCGTCGCCCGAGCCGGAGTCGCCGCCCACGGCGCCTCGGTGCTCCAGGGCCCGCAGAGCGATCAGTGCCTTGTCTACGATCTCGTGGCGGGGCTGCCCGTCGAGAGTCGCGATCACGGCCAGGCCGCAGGCGTCCTTCTCCTGATCCGGTCGGTAGAGGCCCTGCTGCTCGGGGGCGGTGGAGAACTCGGTGAACGGCGAGCGGACGGACCCGTCCGAGGACTCGGTCGGGGCGGCCTCAGGGACCTGGTCCTCGCTCTGCGGGGCCGGGTGCGCCCGGGGACCGGGATCGGACTGCGACATGGAATTCTCCTCACCTGATGACTGCGGCTCGGCACCGCCCGACGGTGCCTGCCTCAGCCGATGGGACCGAGCGGCGTCAGCGGAGCGCATGCTGATGCGGCGATGAGGATACTGCCGGGGTGTTTCCTGGCTGTTTCATGCCGCGTCACAGGGCTGCCGCCCCGGCCGAGGCGGAGGCGGCCCGATGCGTCTCAGCCGCGCACCGGCTGGCGCGACGGATCGGTTGCGCGCGTCTCGACGAATGCCTGCAGCCGCACGTCACCGGAGGGGTCAGCCTGCTCGCCGAGCTCGGCGCTGTCGGGCTCGGGCTCGGCAGCCGCCGCAGTGCGGTCTGCGCGGTCGAGATCGGGCAGCCGGTTGATCCGGGCACCGCGCCAGGGCTCGGAGGCGGATTCGGCCCCGGGGGCAGCGGCGGCGTCGGACTGCCGAGCCGCAGCGACGGCCCGGTGGCTGCCGCTGCCGTTCGCGGCGCGGGTCGAGGCAGGGTGCTCGGCGACCGAGCCCAGGACGGCGGCCTTGCGGCGGGAGAGCCACGCGTAGAGCAGCAGGCCGACGACGATCAGCGCCGCAGCGGTGAACACGTGGATGCGCACGCCCAGGAACATGGCGGAGGGGTCGATGCGCAGGAAGATCTCGATCAGCATGCGACCGGTCCCGTACCAGATCAGGTAGAGCGCCATCGAGCGGCCGCCGTCGACCCGGTGCGCCGTGCGGCGGCTGCGCCCGAGCCAGATGATCAGCGCCGCCCCCAGCAGGTTCCACAGCGACTCGTAGAGAAACGTGGGGTGGAACAGCGTGCCCGCCGGAAGCCCGTCCGGGAAGTTGGGGGACGTGGGGGCGATCTCGAGGCCCCAGGGAAGCGTGGTGGCGCGGCCGAAGAGCTCCTGGTTGAACCAGTTGCCCCAGCGGCCCAGGGCCTGGGCCACCAGCAGGGCCGGAGCCACGCAGTCCGCGAACAGGGCGTAGGAGGTCCCGCGCACCCGGCACATGATCCACACGGCCAGGGCGCCGAAGGCCACGCCGCCCATGATCCCCAGCCCGCCCTTCCACAGCTGCGGGATCTCCATCAGCCCCTCCGCGGAGCCGAAGTAGTAGCCGGGGTCGGTGATGACCACGTGGTAGAGCCGGGCGCCGATGATGCCCAGCGGGATGGCCAGCAGCGCCGCATCCATGACGAAGTCGCCGTCCTGACCGCGGGCGTCCATGCGCCGGGTCGTGATCGCGATGGCCGCGGCCATCCCGAGCAGGATGCATAGAGCGTAGGCGTGGATCTCGAACGGCCCCAGCGAGAACCCGCTCCAGCCGGGCGAGGGGATCGACAGCATCGGCGAGACGAGCATGAGTGCCTTCCTGGTTCCGGTGCGCCCGGGCGGGGTGGGAGGGGCGCCGGCGCGGGCGCAGCGTCCGCACCGGCTGCGGGTCAGCTGCGGCCGGCGAGCTCGGCGGCCAGGCGGCCGACGGCCTCGGGTCCGCCGTCGCGCAGGGCCTTCACGAGCGCCGTGCCCACGATCGCGCCGTCGGCGTAGGCGCCGATCTCCTCGACGTGCTCGCGGCGCGACACGCCCAGACCGACGCACACGTTCTGCGCACCGGCCGCGCGGGCTCGCCGGACGACGTCCTGGGCGGCGTCGGAGACGGAGTCCCGCGCACCGGTGACGCCCATGACCGACACGGCGTACACGAAGCCCGACGACGCCCGCGCCGTCATCTCCATGCGCTCCCGAGTGCTGGACGGGGCGACCAGGAAGATCCGGTCCAGGCCGTGGGCGGAGGAGGCCTCGAACCACTCCTGGGCCTCGTCCGGAATCAGGTCGGGGGTCACGATCCCCGACCCACCCGCTGCCGCCAGGTCTGCGGCGAAGCGGTCCACACCGTGCTGCATGACCAGGTTCCAATAGGTCATCAGGACGGCCACGGCATCCGTTCGCTCGGTGATCGCCCGGACCACGCGGAAGGCGTCATCCGTGCTCACGCCCTGGGCGAGGGCCTGCGTGGTGGCTGCCTGGATGACCTCGCCATCCATGACGGGATCGGAGTACGGCAGACCGATCTCGATGACATCGGCCCCGCCGAGCCCGAGTGCGACGGCGGCCTCGATGGACTCCTCGACGCTGGGATAGCCGGCGGGCAGGTAGCCGATCAGCGCGGGTCGGCCCTGCGCGCGGCACTGCTCGATGCGCGCGGCCAGCCGGGAGTCGGGGTCCTGGGCCAGGCCCGCGGGGATGATCCGATCGATCAGGGATCCTGGCCCGGACAGGCGCTCGGCCTGCACGGCCGCCTGCGGCGCACCGGTCTGCTCGGTCGCTGAGGCCTCTGAGGGGTCCTGGGACCCGGCACTGGTGGTCTGGTTCACAGCTGCTCCCCCTTCTCGGCGATCTTCTCTTCCCTGGAGCCGCCCGGCAGCATGTCGAACCACTCGGCGGCCGTGGCCACGTCCTTGTCGCCGCGGCCCGACAGGGACACGACGACGATCTTCTGCGCTGCGGCCTCCTCGCCGAGCTGCTCGCGCCAGGTCTGGCCGAGCCGCACGGCACCTGCCAGGGCGTGCGAGGACTCGATCGCAGGGATGATGCCCTCGGTGCGGCACAGGGCGCGGAAGGCGTCCATGGCCTGGTCATCGGTGATCGCCGTGTAGACGGCGCGTCCGCTGGCGGCGAGGTAGGCGTGCTCGGGACCCACTGCCGGGTAGTCCAGGCCGGCGGAGATCGAGTGCGACTCGATGGTCTGCCCATCCTCGTCCTGCATCAGGAACGTCTTGGCCCCGTGCAGCACGCCGGGGCGCCCCAGCGTGATGGTCGCGGCGTGGCGAGGGGTGTCTACCCCGTCGCCGCCCGCCTCGAAGCCGTGCAGCTCGACGTCGGCGTCGTCGAGGAACGCGTGGAAGATGCCGATCGCATTCGATCCGCCGCCCACGCAGGCCGCCACGGCATCCGGCAGCCGACCGGTCTGCGACAGGATCTGGGCGCGGGCCTCGTCGCCGATCTGCTGGTGGAACCAGCGGACCATGGCCGGGAAGGGATGCGGCCCGGCGGCGGTGCCCAGCAGGTAGTGGGTCGTGTCCACGGAGGCCACCCAGTCGCGCAGCGCCTCGTTGATGGCGTCCTTGAGCGTCTGCGAGCCGTGCTCCACGGCCACGACCTCGGCGCCCAGCAGATTCATGCGCGCGACGTTCAGCGCCTGGCGCCGGGTGTCCTCCGCGCCCATGTAGACCACGCACTCCATGCCCAGCAGCGCGGCGGCGGTGGCCGTGGCCACGCCGTGCTGCCCGGCCCCGGTCTCCGCGATCAGGCGGGTCTTGCCCATGCGCTGGGCCAGCAGGGCCTGGCCCAGGACGTTGTTGATCTTGTGCGAGCCGGTGTGGTTGAGGTCCTCGCGCTTGAGGAACACGCGGCAGCCCGCGTGGGCGCCGAAGCGCTCGGCCTCCGTCAGCAGCGACGGCCTGTTCGCGTAGTCGCGCGACAGCCGCTGGAACTCCTCCAGGAACTCCGGATCGGCCTTGGCCTTCTCGAAGGTGTCGGTGACCTGGTCCAGGGCGGCGATCAGCGACTCGGGCATCCAGCGCCCGCCGAAGTCGCCGAAGTACGGGCCCTGGGCGTTCGAGTAGCGCCGCTGCCCGTCGCGGGCCTCCTGCTCCCCCCGGTGCGCGGCGCGGATGGACTCGCCGAGGGTGCGGAACTGGGCGACGGTGCCCACGGGGTCGCCCGCCCGGACCAGCGCCTCGCCGGTGAGCACGGCATGAGCGCCCTGACGCGCGTAGTCCTCGATCTGCTCGGGGCCGCTGACGCCGGACTCCGCCACCAGGACGGCGTCTGCGGGAAGGTGCTCGGCCAGGTGCCCGAAGCGGTCGGTGTCGACGTCGAGGGTCTTCAGATCACGGGTGTTCACGCCCACGATCTTGGCGCCCACCGCCGCGGCACGGCGGATCTCCTCCTCCGTGTGCGTCTCCACGAGCGCCTGCATCCCGAGGTCCTCGGTGACCTTCAGCAGATGGGCCAGCGCGTCGTCGTCGAGGGCCGCGACGATCAGCAGGATGAGATCGGCCCCGTGGGCACGGGCCTCGAGGATCTGGTACTCGTCGACCGTGAAGTCCTTGCGCAGGATCGGCACGTCCACGGCAGCGCGCACCGCGTCCAGGTCGGCCAGCGAGCCGCCGAAGCGGCGCTGCTCGGTGAGCACGGAGATCACGGCCGCTCCCCCGCGCTCGTACGCGGCGGCCAGAGCGGCGGGGTCCTCGATCGGCGCCAGGGCGCCCTTCGAGGGCGATGAGCGCTTGACCTCGGCGATGATCTCGAGCGTGTCCTCGTGGGATCCGCGCAGTGCCGCGATCGCGTCGCGGGGCGCCGGCGCCTGCGCTGCGGTGCGTCGGATCTCCTCGAGCGGAACGGCGGCGCGCCGAGCCTCCAGATCCTCGCGGACCCCCTCGATGATGGAGTCGAGGACCGTTCCGGTGGCCCTCACGCTTCCCTCGGGATGCTCGGTCATGCGGTGACGTGTCCTCTCCTGGAAGATTGCGATGGTCGCGGCATGCACCGACCCGCAGGCCGGCGGCGCCGGTGCGGGTCGGGCAGAGCGCGGAGACGATGCGGTCTGCGGCTCAGGGGCGTGTCAGCCGCCCTGATGAGGAGGGGCTCAGTGCTTGAGCTCGCCGCGCTCGTGCTTGCGGACCTCGCCCTCATAACCCATGCCCATGCCCTTGAGGACGGCGCCCACGATCAGGCCGAGGACGATGACGCCCACGCCGACCCACATCAGGACGCTGCCGAGCTCCTGGACCAGGCCGATGAGCCCCAGGACGACGCCCACGGCCATGATGGCGACGCAGGTCCAGGCGGCGACGGTGTTGCCGTGCCCGACGTACGCGGTGTGATCCAGGACGATGACGTCGGGGCCGTGGGCCTCGCGCTCGGCCTCGAGGCGGGATGCGGCCTCCGACGCAGTGCTGGAGCTGGTGGTCGCGTGCGACATGAGTTCAGGTCTCCCTGTGGTGCTCGGGGTCGGGCTCCGCTGAGGGACTCCGACCATTGGTGGCGGTGCTCGTCCTTATTGTGCCACTCACCGCGCCTGTGACGGTGACCGACAGGTGCGGTGACGGCTGCTCAGGAGCCGGTGGGGTCCCGTCCCTCGGTGAGGGCGTCCCAGGAGTCGATGTCATCGCGGCGCTCGGACTCGCGATCGTCGTCGCCCGCGGCCCGACGCTGGGCGGTGCCGCGCTCGAAGCGCGAGGCCGCCGGCCTGGCCCAGGTCCTGGACGAGATGAGCGCCCAGACGCCGCCGAGGATCACGAGCACGGAGGCCGCGGCGCACAGCCAGGGGCCGACGGTGAGCTCGTGCTCGGCTCCCGTGCCGACCACGCCGGTCATCTCCCCGACGACGCCCTCGGAGACCCCGACGGGGTCGGCGATGGCGCCGATCACGGCGATCAGGGAGCCCAGTCCGGCACCGGCGATCATCAGGGACACCACGGGTCGCAGTCGCGGACCGGCGATGCTCAGTGCGACCGCGCCGGCCATGGCGACCAGTCCGAGGGCCGAGACGGCCGGTGCGGCATCGCTGCCGCGCACGTCCACGTCGATCTGCGAGACCGCCGTGGCCACGCTGGCGTGGACCCAGCTCATGGCGGAGGCGCCGAACAGCGCCGCACCCAGCACGAGGCACAGCAGGACGACGATGGGCTTGCGCTTCAGGGCCGTCATCGGGCGGCTCCCTCGGCTGCGTCGACCTGCTGCCGGGCATCGGCGCTCAGGCGGCGAGGGCGGCGCACGGACTGGGCGGCGAGGGCCGCGCGCAGCGGCGCGGCGGCCTTGTTCAGCGATTCCAGCGCCTCCGTCTCCGGCACCGAGTCGGCGACGATGCCGCCTCCGGCCTGGACGTACGCGCGTCCGTCGACCAGCAGCGCCGAGCGGATCGCGATGGCCACGTCCATGGAGCCCGCGAAATCCATGTAGCCGACCACTCCGCCGTAGACGGCGCGGCGACGGGGCTCGTACTCGTCCAGCAGCTTCAGAGCCCGGGGCTTGGGCGCCCCGGAGAGCGTTCCAGCGGGGAAGGCTGCGGCTAGCACGTCGTACGCGCTCACGTCCGGGCGCATGCGCCCGACCACGTTGGAGCACAGGTGCATGATGTGGCTGAAGCGCTCGATCGCCATGAACTCGGTGACTTCCACGGAGCCCGGCTCGCAGACCTTCGAGAGGTCGTTGCGGGAGAGGTCCACGAGCATGAGGTGCTCGGCGCGCTCCTTCTCATCGGCCAGCAGCTCCTGCCCCAGCGCCTGGTCCTGCTCCGCGGTGGCACCGCGAGGACGGGAGCCGGCGATCGGGTGCGTGACGACCTGCCCGTCCGAGACGTTCACGAGCGCCTCGGGCGAGGACCCGACCACGTGGAAGGGCCTGCCCTCGGCATCCTCGAAGGCGTACAGGTACATGTAGGGGCTCGGGTTGATCGAGCGCAGCATGCGATAGACCTCGAGCGGGTCGGCCGTGCACTCGGTCTCGAAGCGCCGTGAGATCACGACTTGGAAGATCTCGCCGTCGACGATGGCCTGCTTGGCCTCCTCGATCGCGCTGAGGAAGTCCTCGCGCGGCCACGACTGCTGCACCGCCTCCTCGATCCGGTCCCGGTCGATCACGTCCTCGGCGATCGAGACCGGGGCCTGGGACGACGGCCGGTCCAGCTTCTCGAGCATCCCGTCGAGGCGCTCGACGGCATCCAGCCAGGCCTCGTCCACGCGCTCGTCCGTGCCGTCGGCGTTGTACGCGTTGGCCACGAGCGTCACGGAGCCGTCCGTGTTGTCGTGCACGGCCATCTCCGAGACCAGGTTCATGGCCAGTTCGGGGATGCGCAGGTCGTCCAGCGGCGGATCGGGCAGCCGCTCCCAGCGGCGCACGACCTCCCAGCCGAGGAAGCCGACCATGCCCGAGGACAGCGGAGGGGCGTCGTCGAAGCGCTCGGTGGCCAGCACCGCCAGGGTCTCGCGCAGAGCCTCGACCGGGCTGCCCTCCGTGGGCAGCCCGACGGGGACGTCGCCCACCCAGTGCGCCTGGCCGTCCCGGCTGATCAGGGTGGCCCTGGAGCCCGCGCCGATGAACGACCAGCGGGACCAGATCCCCTGAGCGGCGGACTCCATCAGGAAGGTGCCCGACGGCGCCGTGCCGTCCTCGCGCAGCACGAGGCTGCGGTAGATCCCGATCGGGGTCAGCGCATCGGCCATCACGGTGGTGCGCACCGGGATGACGCGGTGGTGCCTGGCCAGCTCGCGGAACTCCTCGAGGCTCGGGGAGACCGTGCCCATCTGGTGCATCATGCGACTTCTTCCTGCCGGGCGATGCCCGGCCGTGATCTGGGGTTGGCGCCGCTCACGTAGGGATCCCGGCGCCTGCGGCGGCGCCCGGGCGCAGCGTGCCGGTCAGCGCTGCCCCTGGACGGCCTTCAGCTGCCGGTCCTCGAAGCAGGTGCGGGTGCCCGTGTGGCAGGCCGCCCCCACCTGCTCGACCTCGACCAGCAGGGCATCGCCGTCGCAGTCCAGGCTGACGCGGCGCACGAGCTGGATGTGTCCGGAGGTGTCGCCCTTGCGCCACAGCTCCCGGCGGGACCGGGACCAGAACGTCACGCGACCGGTGGTGAGGGTGCGGTGCACAGCCTCCTCGTCCATCCAGCCGAGCATGAGCACCTCTCGGGTGTCGTGCTGCTGGATGATCGCGGCCACGAGGCCGTCCGCATCGCGCTTCAGGCGCGCGGCGACCGCGGGGTCCAGCTCGGGCGAGGACGGGCGGGCTGAGGGGCTGGGCTGTTCGGACATCACCGGACACTATAGGCCCGCGCTCGGACGCCTCGGCCGCGCAGCTCGGCTCAGCGCTCGCAGCGATCCGCTCAGCGGACCTCGTGGCCCTCGGCGCGCAGCGCCGCCTTGACCTCGGCGATGGCGTCGACCGGCCCGAAGTGGAAGATCGAGGCTGCCAGCACGGCATCGGCGCCGGCGGCCACGGCGGGCGGGAAGTCGGCGGGAGCGCCCGCGCCCCCGGAGGCGATCAGGGGCACGCTCACCGCGGAGCGGACCTCGCGGATCATCTCCAGGTCGAAGCCGTCACGGGTGCCGTCGGCGTCCATGGAGTTGAGCAGGATCTCCCCCACGCCGCGGCGCTCAGCCTCCACAGCCCACTGCACGGCGTCGATGCCGGTGAGCTCGCGGCCGCCGTGCGTGGTGACCTCGAAGCCCGAGGGGGTGTTCCCGGTGCGCTTGGCATCGCAGGACAGCACGAGCACCTGATTGCCGAAGCGGCGGGTGATCTCGTCGATGACCTCCGGGCGCTTGATCGCGGCCGTGTTGATCGAGGCCTTGTCCGCCCCGCAGCGCAGCAGGCGGTCGACGTCCTCGGCGGTGCGCACACCGCCGCCGACGGTCAGCGGGATGAAGACCCGATCGGCGGTGCGGGCGACGACGTCGAACGTGGTGGCCCGGTCCGACGACGAGGCGGTGACGTCCAGGAAGGTGAGCTCATCCGCACCGGCGTCGTTGTACCGGGAGGCCAGCTCGACCGGATCGCCTGCATCGCGCAGGTTCTCGAAGTGGACGCCCTTCACGACGCGCCCGGCGTCGACGTCCAGGCAGGGGATGACACGGATGGCCACGCTCATGGCTGCTCCTTGCGGTGCCCGGGCAGGCGGGCTGGTGATTCGGGATCGGTCGGCTCTGAGGATTCCGGGGCCGCAGCCCCGGGGGCTTCACAGCCGGGCGGCGTGGATCGGCGAGACCAGGATGGCCCGGGCGCCCACGGCGTAGAGCTCGTCCATGACCTTGTTGGTGTCCGAGCGGCGGACCATGGCGCGCACCGCCATGGCTCCGTGGTGGCCCAGCGGCGAGATCGTGGGACCCTCCATGCCGGGGGTCACGGCCGTGGCGGCCTCAAGAAGGTCCTCCGTGATGTCGTAGTCGATCATCACGTACTGCCGGGCCACGAGCACACCCTGGATGCGCCGGCGCAGGACCTCCAGGCCCTCGGCCTCCGCCTTGGCGGCGTTGCGGATGAGCAGGGCCTCCGAGCGCATGATCGGCTCGCCGAAGATCTCCAGTCCGGCCGCCCGCAGCGTGTTGCCGGTCTCCACGACGTCGGCGATGGCATCTGCGACGCCCAGGCGGATCGAGGACTCGACGGCACCATCCAGGCGCACGACCTCGGCCTGGACTCCCTGCTTCGCCAGGTGGCGGCGCAGAAGGCTGTCGTAGCTCGTGGCCACGCGGCGGCCCTCGAGGTCCTGCAGCGAGGAGAACTGCCCGGCCGGGCCGGCGAAGCGGAAGGTCGAGCGGGCGAAGTCCAGGCCCAGGTCCTCGACGGCGTCGGCCTCTGAGTCCAGCAGCAGGTCGCGGCCGGTGATCCCGACGTCCAGCACTCCTCCCCCGACGTAGACGGCGATATCGCGCGGACGCAGGTAGAAGAACTCGACGTGGTTCTCCGGGTCGACCAGCACGAGCTCTCGGCTGTCGCGGCGCTGGCGGTAGCCCGCCTCGCTCAGCATGGCGGCGGCGGACTCTGACAGGGCGCCCTTGTTGGGCACGGCGACGCGCAGCATGGTCGGTGATAGCTCCTGAGGATTCGTGCGGCGGATTTCGTTCAGGGGTGAGGGCGCCCCGGGGCCTTTCGAGCCGGGCCGGCTCAGAGGTGGTTGTAGACGTCCTCGAGGGAGATGCCCTTGGCCACCATCATCACCTGCAGGTGATACAGCAGCTGGGAGATCTCCTCGGCGGCTTCGTCGTGGGTCTCGTGCTCGCAGGCCATCCAGACCTCGGCGGCCTCCTCGACCACCTTCTTCCCGATGCCGTGGACTCCGCGGTCCAGCTCGGCGACGGTCCCCGAACCCTCGGGGCGGGTTTCGGCCTTCTCTGTGATCTCTGCGAAGAGCTGCTCGAACGTTTTCACGGGCCTCACCCTATCCTGCGGCGGCGGGGTGCTCCCGCGCGCAGCCCGTCCGCTATCGGTGCCCGGACGGCGCGAGCCTCCCGGCGCCGCGGCGCTTCAGAACGTGTACGTCGTCGCCTCGATGGCGCGCTGCTGCGCCGCGTCCTCCCTGTCCGCGGAGCTGCCCGCCAGGGCCCGCCACAGGCTGCGGGCCAGAGCGTCGCTGCTGCGGAACGGCTCGGAGTTCTGCCGCGGCCGGGCGAAGGCTCCCAGCGTCGGCACGGTCGTGAACACGCCGGCGGCGAACAGGTCCGGATGCGCCCGGCCGTGGCGGTCCACCACTCGGTACTGGGCATCCACCTCCAGCTTGCCGGTGGTGACCATGGTCGGCCCGTCGTCCGATGGGAAGGACTGCTCCTCCCCCAGCTCCCCGGCCAGCACGGAGCGCAGGACCGGATTGGCCGTGCCCGCCATCGACGGGCCGGGCAGGCGGGCCTCGATGAAGTGCGGGGCCTTGATCCACGGACCGCCCGCCCGGGAGCGGGCGGCGAACCCTCCGCCGGCCTCGTCGTGCTCGACGATCACGTCCGGACCCAGGAAGCGCACGAACCCCGCCTCGTGCAGGGCCAGCAGCTCCTGGAGACGGTGCGCCGGCGGACCGGAGTCCACAAAGCTGAAGAACCCCGGCCACCAGCGGTTCATCATGCGCAGCCCGGCCTCGGTGAGCCGGTCCTCCGGCACCAGGTCCATCAGGGCCACCCGCAGGTGCAGCAGTGCCAGGAACAGCGCCAGGGTCTGGCTGCGCTGCGGATCGCTGCGCTCGTCCATGTCCCGGCGGATGCTGCGCAGCACCGCCTCCTGCACCTGCTCGGCGTCCTCGAAGGTCAGCCCTTCCAGCGGCCGGTCGATCGCGTGCAGGTCCAGCAGATCGCGTGAGTCCCGGAACGTCTCGTGCAGCAGCCGCGACAGCTCGCTGGGCCCGGCCGCCGCGTACCGCCGGGCGAAGTCCTCCCAGCGCACGCCGTCGCGGACGCGCTCGGGGTGGCCCAGGACGATCTCGCGGTACCAGTGGTGCCCGGCCTCGCGGGTGATCAGGGGCCACAGGTGCTCATCCCAGTCCAGCTGGGAGTTCTCGTCCAGCAGCCTCTCGATGGCGGCTGCGGTGACGAACTGCAGCCCGTCCGGGGCGAAGGGGGCGCGCAGCTGCGTGGAGATCTTGGAGTGGAAGGGCACGCCGCGGCGCGAGCCGACCCACAGCAGGGGCTCACTGCCCGAGGGCTCGTAGACCAGCGCCTCGCCGGATTCGATCCTGGCAGGATCCGCGGAGCCGTCGCGCGTGCGGAAGCGCCCGCCGCGGCCCTCGTAGAGCAGCACCATCAGGTCGATGAAGCCCAGGCCCATGCCGGTGACGACCGCGCGCTGACCGGGCCCGAGCGCGCTCCAGTCGACCTCCTCAGTGTAGGAGGGCCGCGTGTAGCTGCCCTCCGACGCACTGGCGGCGGCGCCGCGGCGGCGCTGCCCGCGGGTGGCCAGGGCATCGGTGTGCCCGAGCAGCAGCACGGCGGCATCGGCGTGCAGGACGGTCCCGTCCTTCAGGCGCACGTCGTGGCCGCCGCGGGAGCACTCCGTGATCTCATCGGCCCACGTGGGGTGCACGATCACGTCGTCGATGCCCGGCGAGGCGAGCGCGCGGTCCACCACGCGGCGCCACACCCACTGCAGGTAGCGCTGGTGGACGCGTCGGGTCGGGAAGTCCGCGCCGCGCAGCTGCCGGATGCGGCGCAGGTCGTCCTCGTCGTCGATCTCGGCGTCCTCGATCGAACCGTCGGCCACACCGGCCGCCCACTCCTCGAGCGAGGGGCCGTCCCAAGCCGGACCCTCGGCGACCACGGTCTCGTCGGTGAACATCGTCACGTCACGGGCCATCGAGTTGAGCTTGAGCAGCGGTGACTGGTCGTGGCGCCAGATCCGCCCTGAGCCGGCCTCGAAGGGCTCGATCACGTGGACCCGCACGGGCCGGTCCACCGTCCCGGACAGCTGTGCGGCATTGGCGGCCAGACGCTCCAGCACGAGCGTGGCGCGCGGGCCGCCTCCGATCAGCACCAGCTCCCTGGTCCTGCGCGCGCCGCCGGGGCGGCGTCCGGCTGCCGAGCTCGTGTGCTGCGTCATCGTGTGTCCTCCGGGGCTGTCGTCCCCGCGGTCCGGGCTGCGTAGGCCGCTGCCGGCCTGCCGCGCTCCGCGCCGCGTCGTCGGAGCCTCGACGCTAGTCCAGCCGGGGCGCCGAGCGCCCGGCCGTATGACGAAATATGAGGTCGGAGGCGCGTGCTGGGACGTCTGGCGAGAGGATGGGGAGCATGAGCACTGCCGAGAACCGCCCACGCCGCCGTGTCCATCTCGCGGCGCACTTCCCGGGCGTGAACAACGAGACCGTGTGGTCGGATCCCGTGCGCTCCGGCTCCAACATCGCCGTCGAGTCCTTCGTGCGCATGGCCCGCGACGCCGAGGAGGGCCTGATGGACTTCCTCTTCCTGGCGGAGGGTCTGCGCCTGCGCGAGCAGGGCGGGCAGATCCACGACCTGGACGTCGTGGGCCGCCCCGACACGCTGACGATGCTCTCGGCCGTGCTGGGGGCCACGGACCACATCGGCGTGGCCGGCACCCTGACGGCCACCTACCACGAGCCGTACGAGCTCGCCCGGCAGCTGGCCACCATGGATCACCTCTCGGGCGGGCGCACGGCCTGGAACGTCGTGACCAGCCCGGACGCCTTCACCGGCGAGAACTTCCGCCGCGGCGGCTACCTCCCGTACGAGCAGCGCTACGAGCGCGCCGTCGACTTCATCCAGGCGGCCCGCACCATGTGGGAGTCCTGGCCGCTCGATCCGGCGCAGGCAGGCCCGGACGCCGGGCGCTTCGCCCACCGCAGCGAGTTCTTCGATCTGGAGGGCCGCTTCGGGGTGCCGCGCAGCCCGCAGGTCCACCCCGTGGTGATGCAGGCCGGCGACTCCCCTTCCGGGCGCGACTTCGCGGCGGGCTCGGCCGATCTGATCTTCACCCGCCACTCCGGCCCGGAGAACGGGCGGGCCTTCCGCGACGACATCCGCTCCCGGCTCACCGCGATCGGCAGGGATCCCGACGAGATCCAGATCTATCCCGGCGTGTCCTTCGTGATCGGGGACACCGAGGAGGACGCGCAGGAGAAGAGCCTGGAGCTCGCCTGGGCGCAGCACTCCGGGGCCACTGCGCTGGCCACCGCCTCGCGGCTGTGGAACATGGACCTCTCCGAGCGCGATCCCGACGATCCGGTCCCGGACTTCGACCCGGTGGTCGACGGCCCCCAGCTCTCCCAGGGCCGGGTGAACCACTACCCCGACCCCGTGGGCACGGCAGAGTCCTGGCGCGAGCTCGGGCGGCGCAACGGCTGGTCGCTGCGCAAGGTCGTCTCCGTCGTGGATTCGCGGCATCACTTCGTGGGCACGCCCCGCTCGATCGCCGAGGCCATGAGCCGGGAGGTCGATCAGGGCGCGGCCGACGGCTTCATCCTGGTGCCGGCCTATGTCCCGGGCGGCTTCCGGGAGGTCGTGGACCGGGTGGTGCCCGAGCTGCAGGAGATGGGCGTCTACCCCGATCACCACGAGCCCGCGACGCTGCGCCAGAGGCTCGGGCTGCCCGAGCACCGCCCCGCCGAGCAGTGGGCAGCGCTGCGGGACGGGCAGGCGGCCGCCGCATCCGACGCCGCAGCAGCGGCCCAGCAGAGCCAGGAGGCCTGAACCCATGACCGAGACGATCCTCTCCGTAGGGCTGGGAACGCTGCCCGACCTCGACGGCCCTCACGACGATCCCGCCGCCCTGCTCACCGGCCGGCTGCATCTGCGCGCCGCCCAGGACCTCGAGGCGCTGGGCGTCACGCAGCTGATGCTCGACGACGTCCTCGACGCCGGCGACGGCACCGATTCCGCCGCGATCCGGCTCTCGGCCCTGGAGCTCGCCGCTTGGCTCGCACCGGCCACGCAGCGGATCGGCCTGGTGCCCACGCTGACCACCACGCACACCGAGCCCTTCCTGCTGGGGACCATGACCGCGACGCTGGACTACGCGAGCCGCGGTCGCGCCGGCGTGCAGCTGGCGCCGTCCCTGCGCCCCTCCGAGGCCGCCGTCGTGGGGCGCCGACCGCTCGCCGAGCCGGCAGAGGCCTGGCGCGAGACCGGCGAGGTCGCGGATCTGCTGCGCCGCCTGTGGGACTCGTGGCAGGACGACGCGATCATCGCGGACACCTCCACCGACCGCTTCATCGATCGCGAGCGGCTGCACTACACGGACTTCGAGGGCACGGACTCCGTCGGGCAGCCCTTCACCGTCAAGGGCCCCTCGATCGTGCCGCGTCCGCCGCAGGGCCATCCGGTGATCGTCGTGCGGCTCGAGGACGGGCACGGCCTGCGCGGTCCCCTCCCGGGCACCGCCTCCGACGTGGCCGTCGCGGCCGCCCAGGCGGATGCCGTGATCGTGCCGGCGGCGATCAGCGACGACGAGCTCGCCGTGCTGCGCCGCGGGGCCCCGCATGCGCGCCTTCTGGCAGCACTTCCCCGCGAGGATCTCGCCGGGGCGATCGACGCACTCGTCGAGCGCCTCGCCGCGGCGGGGTCCGACGGTCGGGGCCTCGTCTTCGCCGGCGTGCACCTCGACGCGCGGCCGATCGATGCCGCCGAACTCGCCGAACGGGCGATCTCGGCCCTGTCCCGGGCGGGGCTGAAGCCGGTGGCCAGCGAGACCGGATCGCTGCGGCAGCGCTGGGGACTGCCGGCGGCCGACAACCAGTACGAGGGCGCCTGAGGCGGCTCAGCTCGCGGACAGTGCGTCGCGCATCTGCTGCGCGTCGGTGACGGTCCGGGAGTCGTCGAGCCCCTCATCCTGCAGCCCCCAGCGCTCCAGCGCCGCCTCGTAGCTGCCGTCTCCCATCGCCGAGTCCAGCGCGGCCTCCAGCGCCGGGGCCAGCCCGCTGTCCTTGGCCGTGGGCGCGGCCACGAGCGTGTTGTTCGGCCATCCCGCGCTGATCCGCCCCACGACCTCCGTCTCGGATCCGGAGTCCTCCCGGAACGAGCCGCCGGGATACGGCCCCAGGTGCAGATCCGTCCTTCCGGAGACCAGCGACAGGATGGCGTCGGCGTCGTTGAGGTAGTACGACAGCTCGGCCGGCTCCAGACCCCGCTCCTCGAGCTCGCGGTTCCACTCGAGCAGGATGGCGTCCTGGTTGGTGCCCGGCGAGACGGAGACCTTCAGCCCGGAGATGTCCTCCGGGCCCTCGACGTGGAACTCGCTGCCCTGCCTGGCCTCGAAGCCCATGTACGCGGTGCGGTACGTCGCGAAATCGTAGAGCTCGAGCCGCGGCTCGGTCAGGCCCACGTTGATCATCACGGTCTCGATCTGACCGGTCTCCAGGCGCAGCGGCCAGTTCTCCCAGGTGGTGGCCTCGACCTCGAGCTCCAGGCCGAGCTTGTCCGCCATGAGCTGGGCGAGGTCGACCTCGGAGCCCACGACCGTGGACTGGTCCGTGGCCGCGAAGCCCAGCGGCACCGCCGCAGGGTTGGCCGCCACCGTGAGCTTGCCGTCCGCGGCCACGGACTCCGGCACGAGCGCTGCCGCCTTCTGATCGATGTCCGTGCGCACCCGATCGTCCTGCTCCGGCGAGAAGTCGAAGCGCTGGGCGGCCTCCACGCCGCCGCCGGCCGCTGCGGTGCCGATATCCACGGGATCGGCCGTGCACCCCGGCAGGATGCCCAGGCCGAGCACCGCGGCACCGGCGATCAGTCCGCGCCCCATCCGCCCCGACCTCCCTCCGACCGGGCTCACAGCACGTACTCCGGGTCGAGGTGCCGGCCCAGGAACTCCTGGGTCCGGGCATGCTGCGGGGCGGAGAACAGCTTCTGCGGCGGGCCCTGCTCCACGATCTCCCCGTCGGCCATGAACACCACGTGATCGGCCACCTCCCTGGCGAAGGACATCTCGTGGGTCACCACGATCAGGGTCACGCCCTCATCGGCCAGGCCCCGGATGACCTCGAGGACCTCCTCGACGAGCTCGGGGTCCAGGGCGGAGGTCGGCTCGTCGAAGAGCAGCACCTTGGGGTGCAGCGCCATGGCTCGGGCGATCGCCACCCGCTGCTGCTGCCCGCCCGAGAGCTGGCGGGGAAAGGCCCCGCCCCGGTCCCCCAGCCCCACGCGATCGAGCAGGGCCTGGGCGGTGCGTCGCGCCTCCGCGCGGGGGCGCCCCTGTGTGTGCACAGGAGCCTCGATGATGTTCTGCTCCACCGTCATATGCGGGAACAGGTTGAACTGCTGGAAGACCATTCCCACCTGAGCGCGGCGGCGCAGGACCTCGCGCTCGGGCAGCTCGCGCAGGGCCTGGCCCTCGGGCTGGTAGCCGATCATCTCGCCGTCGATCGTGACCCGGCCGGCGTCCTGGGCCTCCAGGTGATTGATCGTGCGCAGCAGCGTGGACTTCCCGGACCCCGACGGGCCCATCAGGACCACGACCTGCCCGGGCTCGACGCTCAGGGAGACGCCGTGGAGGATCTCCCGGCCCGCGAACGACTTGCGCACGCCCTCCAGCACGACCCGTCCTCGCGTGGGCACCCGGTCCTCGATCGCGCGGTTCGTCTCCTGAGCGCTCACAGCGAGCTCCCTTCCGTGTGCAGCCGGGTCCTCTTCCGCTCGCGGGCGTCGGCCCGCTCACTCGCCAGCCGTGCGCGCACCCGCTGCCAGGGGGTGGACGGCAGGGTGCGCACCGCACCGCGCGCGACCCGGCGCTCGACGTAGTACTGGACGATGTTCAGCGCAGTGGTGATCACGATGTACCAGATGGTGGCGACCATGAGCATCGGGATGACCTCGTTGGTGCGCGAGTAGATGATCTGCGCCGTGTAGAACAGATCCCCCAGCGCCAGGACGTAGACGATCGAGGTGCCCTTGACCAGGCTGATGATCTCGTTGAAGGCCGGGGGCAGGATCGCGCGCAGGGCCTGCGGCAGCACGATCCCCACGGATCGCCGCCATGCCGGAAGCCCGAGCGCCTTGGCCGCCTCGAGCTGTCCCGCATCCACCGAGAGGATGCCGCCGCGGATGATCTCGGCGGCGTAGGCGGCCTGATGCAGGCTCAGTCCCAGGGCCGCGGCGGCGAACTTCCCGACGAGCTCCGTGGTGCTCGCCTCGAAGAGGACCACGTCGGTGAACGGGATGCCCAGGACGATCGTCTCGTAGAGATAGCCGATGTTGTACCAGAGCAGCAGCTGCACGAGCAGCGGCACGGAGCGGAAGATCCAGATGTAGGTCCAGGCCAGTCCCGCGAGCACCGGCGAGCTCGACATCCGCAGCAGGGCCAGCGCGAAGCCGAGCACGAACCCGGCGACGCCGGCGATGGCCGTCAGTGACAGCGTCAGCCCCAGGCCTCGCATGATCGACTCGGCGGTGAACCACTGCGCCACGACTCCCCACTGCCAGCGGGGGTTGGTGATCAGGGCCCAGACGATGACCAGGATGACGATGACGCCGAGCATCGAGGCGAGGCTGCGCCAGGGGTGGCGAGCCGGCAGCACCCGCACGGGGCTGTCCGGCTCGGGGGTGGAGGGCGAACGGCTGTCCATGGGCTCCGGCCTTCGAGGGGGCGTCGGCGAGTCGAGGAGTCGAGTGATCGCCGCGGACCCGGCTCAGCCTAGGAACGGGCTGCAGACCTCCCAATTCCGCCGTCACGCAGTGACATGCGGCGATGCCCCACTGGACGACGGCCCAGCATCAGTCCGTCCCAGGCAGGTGGGCGCTCGGCCGCCACAGCAGCCTGCACCCGGACATGCGAAGGGCCCCGCCGCTCCCCTCAGGGAACGGCGGGGCCCTCGACCGGCGGAGCCGGAGATCAGTGGGCGTGCTCTCCGCGACTGTGCTCGAAGACCATCCCGAAGACGCCCAGCATGGCGATCGGGAAGGCCAGCCCGACGATCCACCAGTCGATGGCCAGGCCGAGCACGAAGATCATGGCACCGGCGCCGAACAGCAGCGGCGTCCAGGACCACGGGGAGAAGTGCCCGTAGTCGCCGGCGCTGTCCGAGATCTCGCCCTCGAGGTCGTCCTCAGGGAGCATCGCCTTGGCGCTGCGCAGCGTCAGCTGGAAGTAGACCGCGAGGAAGGCGGACATCACGCCGACGGCCAGCAGGGCCGGGAAGCCGGCCAGCTCGTGGAAGTCGGTCACGAACCCGTAGATGAAGCCCACGACGATGCAGAACGCCGTCAGCAGCCACATGACCTGGATCGTTGCCTTCATCGGGTGGCCTCCATGGTGTCGTGCTCGCGGCGATCCCGCTCGGTCGGGTTGGCCTCGGTGTCACCGGTGTGAGGATCCGGCGACAGGGCCGCCAGCTCCGGGTGGTGCAGGTCCAGGGCCGGGCGCTCCGAGCGGATGCGCGGCAGCGAGACGAAGTTGTGCCGCGGGGGCGGGCAGGACGTCGCCCACTCGAGCGAGCCGCCGAAGCCCCAGGGATCGTCGACCTCGACCTTCCTGCCGCGCTTGTGCGTGATGTACACGTTCCAGAAGAACGGGACCATCGAGGCTGCCAGCAGGAAGGCGCCGATGGTCGAGAACTGGTTCATGAACGTGAACCCGTCCTCCGGCATGTAATCGGCGTAGCGGCGGGGCATGCCCACCACACCGAGCCAGTGCTGGATCAGGAAGGTCATGTGGAAGCCCACGAAGAGCATCCAGAAGTGGACCTTGCCGACACGCTCGTTGAGCATCTTGCCGGTGAACTTGGGCCACCAGAAGTAGAACGCGGCGAACATGCCGAACACGACAGTGCCGAAGATCACGTAGTGGAAGTGGGCGACCACGAAGTAGGAGTCCGAGACTTGGAAGTCCAGCGGCGGGGTGGCCAGGATGACGCCGGTCAGGCCGCCGAAGAGGAACGTGAACAGGAAGCCCAGGACCCACAGCATGGGAGTCTCGAAGGTGATCGAGCCCTGCCACATGGTGCCGATCCAGTTGAAGAACTTCACGCCCGTGGGCACCGCGATCATCATGGTCATGAACGAGAAGAACCCGAGCATGACCGAGCCGGTGACGTACATGTGGTGGGCCCACACGGTCACGGACAGCGCGCCGATGGCGATGGTCGCGAAGACCAGGCCGACATAGCCGAACAGCGGCTTGCGGGAGAACACCGGGATGATCTCCGAGACGATGCCGAAGAACGGCAGCGCCAGCACGTAGACCTCGGGGTGGCCGAAGAACCAGAACAGGTGCTGCCACAGGATCGCGCCGCCGTTCTCGGCGTCGAAGATGTGCCCGCCCAGTCGACGGTCCATGCCCAGTGCGAACAGCGCGGCCGCCAGCGGCGGGAAGATCATGATGATCAGCAGCGCGGTGATCAGCGAGGTCCAGACGAACACCGGCATGCGCCACATGGTCATGCCCGGAGCCCGCATGCACAGGATCGTGGTGATGAAGTTGACGCCGCCCATGATCGTGCCGAAGCCCTGCAGGACCAGGCCGAAGACCCAGAGGTCGCCGCCGACTCCCGGCGAGAACGTGGTGGAGTTCAGCGGAGCGTAGGCGAACCAGCCGAAGGACGCGGCGCCCTGCGGGGTCAGGAAGCCGATCACGACGACGGTCGAGCCGAAGAGGAAGAACCAGAAGGCCAGCGCGTTCAGTCGCGGGAAGGCGACATCCGGCGCGCCGATCTGCAGCGGCACCAGCACGTTGGCCAGGCCGATGAACAGCGGGGTGCCGAACATCAGCAGCATCACCGTGCCGTGCATGGTGAACAGCTGGTTGTACTGCTCCTTGGTCTCCAGGATCTGCATGCCGGGAGCGAAGAGCTCTGCACGGATCAGCAGCGCCATGACGCCGCCGAGGCAGAAGAAGGCGAAGGACGTGATCAGGTACATGTACCCGAGCGTCTTGTGGTCCGTGGTGGTCAGCCAGCTGACGATGATCCGGCCCTTGGAGCGGGGCACGACCCGCGGTGCGACCGCGGCGGAGTCATTGGCTGAGTACTCGAGAGTGGTCATATTCTCTCCGTCCCTCAGTTCTCGTCGTACGTCGAGCCGGGCATGGAGTCCTGGTTCTCGATCGCTTCGTCATTGGTGTTCGGGTTGCGGTCGTACTCGGTGCCGAGCTGGCCGGTGTTGCCCTGGTCGCGCAGAGTCTGCATCTGCTGGTCGTACTCCTCCTGGGAGACGATCTCGACGTTGAAGAGCATCTCCGAGTGGTACTCGCCGCACAGCTCGGCGCACTTGCCCTGGAAGGTGCCCTCATCGCCGGTGGTGAACGACAGGTAGTTGGTCTGGTTCGGGATCATATCCATCTTCTCGAGGAAGGCGGGGACCCAGAACGAGTGGATGACGTCGCGGGAGGTGATCTCCAGCTCGATATCGCTGTCGGCCGGCAGATACAGCGTGGGCAGCGTGTCCTCGACGCCCTCCGAGCCGTCCGTGTTCAGATGCGCCTGCGTGCCCGAGTAGTAGACGTCGTCATCGGTGTAGTTGAAGTCCCAGGCCCACTGCTTGCCGATGACCTGGATGGTGGTGTCCGGGTTGTCATGGCGCGGGGTGATGTCCGCCAGTACGCGCTCCGAGAACACGAACAGCGTGACGACCAGAGCGATCGGCACGAAGGTGTAGAAGATCTCCAGCGGCAGGTGGTAGGCGACCTGGCGGGGATAGCCGACCTCGTTCTTGCGACGGCGGTAGGCGATCATGCACCACAGCATCAGGCCCCAGGTCACCAGGCCGACGGCCATGGCCGCGATCCACGAGCCGACCCACAGGTCCAGGATGGCCTGAGCGTTGTCCGTGGGGGCAGAGTCCCCCACCGGCATGAATCCGTTGCGGACCTGCTGGTTCAGCTCCGCGGAGCAGCCCGTCAGGGCGAGCAGCGCTGCGCCTCCGAGTGCGCTCAGCGTGAGCGTCCGGCGGCGTCGGCTGACGGTTCGGGAAAGCGAACTCACAGACAGCCCTTCCTGTTCTCGATCGCGGTCCCGCCCGTCACGCTGCTGGCGCGGGTCGGGAGCCTGGGGTTTCTCCTGGAGTTTACCCCCTGCGCCCCGAACGTGCTGACACTTCGTCAGCCGTGTGTCCTTGTTGCCGGGGCATGCTCGCGTCCCCCCTGGGCCGGATCCCGGGCGGGGCCCGTGCTGATGCGCTGCCGAGGCTCGCCCCGGCGCGGATCAGCTGAAGGAGTCGCCGCAGGCGCAGGAGCCCTGGGCGTTGGGGTTGTCGATGGAGAAGCCCTGCTTCTCGATCGTGTCCTCGAAGTCGATGGTGGAGCCCTCGAGGTAGGGCACCGACATCTTGTCGACGATGACCTCGACCCCGCCGAAGTCCTTGGCGGCGTCGCCGTCGAGGACGCGCTCGTCGAAGTAGAGCTGGTAGATCAGACCGGAGCAGCCGCCGGGCTGCACGGCCACGCGCAGGCGCAGGTCGGTGCGCCCCTCCTGCTCGAGCAGGCCGCTGACCTTCTGCGCGGCGGTATCGGTCAGATTGACCCCGTGCGTGGGCAGTCCCTCGGTGGTGACGGTGTCGGTGGTGACGGTCATGCGCTCTCTCCTCCTTGCTGTCCGCCCTCGAAGACGAGGAGCGGGACGTGGCAGCCTTGCTGCAACCTGGAACCAGTGTGGACCCGAGAACATTCCCGCGTCCATCCGCCGCGCGGTCGCGGCGCGCACGCCGGCTCCGGCGCGCCGGGGCAGCGGCTCAGCTGCCCGACGAGGCCGCCCGAGCCGCGAGCCACAGCGCCTCGGCGAGGATCGCTCGGCGGTAGTCCTCCAGATGCAGGGACTCGTCGATCCCGTGGGCGCGCGTGTCCGGGTCCTCGATCCCCGTGACGAGGATCGAGGCCTCCGGGTACATGGCCTGCAGGTCGGCCGTGAACGGGATCGATCCGCCCATGCCCATCTCCACGCTGGGACGGCCCCAGGCCGCGCCCAGCGCCCAGAGCATCTCCTGGGCGGGAGGGGCCGAGGTGTCGGTGGCGAAGGCGGGACCGGTCTCCTCGATCTCGACCTCCACCCGGGCGCCGAAGGGAGCGTGCGACTCGAGGTGGCTCACCAGGGCCCGCGCGGCCTCCTTCGGATCCTGGCCAGGGGCGATGCGCAGCGAGATCTTGGCCCGGGCGCTCGGGGCGATCGTGTTCGAGGCGACATCCACGGCGGTCGCGTCGAAGCCGGTGATCGAGATCGCCGGCTGCGTCCACAGCCTCGAGGTCAGGCTCCCCCGCCCGACCAGCCGGACGTCCGGCAGCACTCCGGCATCGGCGCGGAACTGCTGCTCGTCGTAGTGCAGCTGATCGCCGCCTTCGGCTCCCTCGTGGCGCTGCAGGCCCTCGACGGCCACGGCGCCGTCGTCGTCGTGCAGCGTGGCGATCAGACGGGAGAGCAGCGTGGGCCCGTCCAGCACCGGCCCGCCGTAGCCGCCGGAATGGAGGGTGTGGTCCACGCCGCTGACCTCGACGATCGCGCCCACGACGCCCCGAAGGCTGGTGGTCAGCGTGGGGACCCCGACCTGCCAGTTGGCGGAGTCGGCGATGACGATCGCATCGGCGGCCAGGGCCGAGCTGTGGCGGGCCAGGAACTCGGCGAAGTGCGGGGAGCCCGCCTCCTCCTCCCCCTCGATGAACATGGTGATGCCCAGGCCGTGGTCCTCTCCGAGTATCCGGCGCAGCACGCGCACGGCGGCCACGTGGGCCAGCACGCCTGCCTTGTCATCGGCTGCGCCTCGGCCCCACAGGCGGCCGTCGCGCTGCTGGGCCTCGAACGGCGGGGTGGTCCAGGCGGAGAGCTCTCCCGGGGGCTGGACATCGTGGTGGGCGTAGAGCAGGACCGTCGGGCGCCCTTCTGCGGCTTCCTTCCGGGCCAGGATCGCCGGGTGGGACTCGGAGCCGTCGGCCGCGTGGATCTCGACCGAGTCGAAGCCCTCGGCCTCGATCAGCGCGGCGACGGCCTTCGCCGATCGCTCGAGGGGCTCCTGGTCGAACGAGTCCCAGGCGATGCCGGGGATCGCCACCAGCTCGGTGAGCTGATCGATCACAGTCTCGAAATCGTCGTCGACCGCCCGGCGGAAGGCCTCGCGGTCGATGCCGGCCACATGGGCGGGGGCCGTCAGGGGCGGTGTCTGCTCGCTGTCGCTCATGGACGCCGATCCTAGCGACGACAGCGCGCTGCGTCGCGGGCGGTCGTCTAGACTCGACGGGTGATCGGACGCAGAAGCAAGGAAGCACAGACCACCGACGAGCCCGTCGGCGGCTCCACGGCCGCCGCCCCGGAGGCCGAGCAGACGGAGCACGACGAGGCTCGGCACCGCGGTCCCAAGACCGAGGGCAAGGGCCGTCCCACGCCCTCGCGCCGTCAGCAGGAGGCCGCGCGCGTGCGCCCGCTGGTCCCGGAGGACCGCAAGGCCGCCAAGCAGGCCGACCGCGCCGCCCGGCGCGAGCAGCGCCTCACGGCCCAGCAGGGGATGGCCGCCGGCGACCGCCGCTACCTGCCCGCACGCGATCAGGGCGAGCAGAAGGCCTTCGTGCGCGATTTCGTGGACTCCCGCTGGAACGTCGCGGAGTTCCTCATGCCCATCGCGCTGATCGCCCTGGTCTTCCTGCTGATCCCCTCCGGGTTGCAGCAGATCGGTGTGGCCGTGTTCTACGCGCTGATCGCCATGGCGGTGCTCGACAGCATCCTGCTGGTCATCGGCGTGCGTCGCGGCCTGAACCGCAAGTTCGGCAGCCGCGAGTCCGGCACGAGCTTCTACGCGGTCACCCGCGCCATGAACCTGCGCTCGACCCGCATGCCCCGCCCCCAGGTCAAGCGGGGCCAGCGCCCCTCCTGAGTCTCCCTCCTCGCTCCGGCGCGGTGCGAGCAGCTGCGCTGAAGGCCCTCTCCCCGCGGGGAGAGGGCCTTCAGCCGCTCTTGCAGGCTCGTGCTCAGCCCCGGCGCGCGCGGAGGCCCGGACGGCGGCTCCCGCGACGCAGCCCGCGCACGATCCTGGCGGCGTAGAACGGCCCCTCGTAGAGGAAGGCCGTGTAGCCCTGGACCAGATCGGCACCGGCCTCCAGCCGGCGCCGGGCGTCCTCGGCGGAGGCGACTCCCCCGGCGGCGATGATCGTGAGCCGGTCCCCCACGTGCGCGCGGACGATGCGCAGGACCTCCTCGGCCCGCGGGGCCAGCGGCGCGCCCGAGAGGCCTCCGGCGCCGATCTTCGCGACCGCCCCCGGATCGGTGCGCAGCCCCAGGCCATCGCGGGCGATCGTCGTGTTCGTGGTGGCGATCCCGTCCAGGCCCAGCTCCAGGGCCAGGTCGGCAACAGCGCGGACGTCGTCATCGGCCAGGTCCGGGGCGATCTTCACGAGCAGCGGGATGCGGCGCCCCGCAGCGGCCTCTGACTCCTCCCGCACGGCGGCGAGGATGGGCCGCAGCGACTCGACGGCCTGCAGCTCGCGCAGTCCCGGGGTGTTCGGCGAGGAGACGTTGACCATCATGTAGTCGGCCAGCGGAGCGAGCTGGCGGGTCGAGGCGCGGTAGTCGGCCACGGCGTCCTCGAGCGCGACCGCCTTGGTCTTGCCGATGTTGACCCCGATGACCGGACGGGCCCGCCCGGACCAGTCGGCGTCGAGCTCGCGACGGGCCTGGGCCAGGCGAGGTGCGACGGCTGCGGCGCCGTCGTTGTTGAAGCCCATCCGGTTGATGACGGCGCGGTCCTGGACCAGGCGGAACAGCCTCGGCTGCGGGTTGCCCGGCTGCGCCTGGGCGGTCACCGTGCCGATCTCCACGTGCCCGAAGCCCAGGTCCGCCAGCGCGGGGATCCCCTGGGCGCCCTTGTCGAAGCCGGCAGCCAGTCCGAAGCGCGACGGGAAGCGCAGGCCCATGACCTCCACGGCCTGATCGCGACCGGGCCTGCACAGCCGGCGCAGCACCGCCGAGACGCCGAGGCTGCGGCACAGGCGGATGCCCAGGAAGCCGAGGCGATGGGCCCGCTCGGGATCCATCCCGGAGAACGCGAGGCGGAAGAACATAGGGTAGAGGCGCATGGCCGACATTCTCGCAGAATGCCGGCGCACTTCCCTCGCATCGCGCCCCAGGAGGCCCGCCATCGTGCACAGCGCGCAGGAGCAGGCCCTCGCCCCGGATGGCGGGAGTGCGGAGGGGCCGTGGAGCGAGGATGTGCTGGGACCGGGGTTCCAGGCCCGACGGCTTCGGGTGACGGGGCGCGGGGTCCACGATCGCGCCACGCTGGTGCGCCACCTCCCCGGGCAGGACCCCGGCTGCGAGCAGGATCCCGACCGCGGTCCCACGGACGCCGAGGCGCGGCAGCGGCCCGCCGGCACGGTGATCTACGTCCACGGGTGGTCGGACTACTTCGCGAATCCCGAGCTCGCCCGCACGGTCTCGGCGGCCGGGTTCCGCTTCTACGCCGTGGACCTGCACGGCTACGGCCGCGCCCTGGACGACGACGTCCTGGCCCGTCCGGACGTCCCCGGCTACGCCGAGTCCATGCGCGAGTACCGCGAGGACCTGCAGCAGGCCGTGCGCACGATCGCCGAGGACGGCGCACCGGCCGAACCGGGGCGCATCGTGTGGATCGGGCACTCGACCGGAGGGCTGCTGCTCAGCCTTGCGGCCCTGCTGGCCCAGGAGCCTCCGGCGGGCCTCGCACTGGCCACGCCGTGGATCGCCTCGCATGCCCACGACCTCACGGGCCGGGCCCTGGTCGCCGTGCTGCGCAGGGTGCCGCGGCGCTGGCACGGCCGTCCGCTGCCGCTGCGGCTGACGAGCAGCTACTACCGCAGCCTCTCGGCCGACCACGAGGGTGAATGGGAGCTGGACCCGCGCTGGCGCCCGCAGACCTCGTTCCCGCTCACGGTCGGCTTCCTGCTGGCCGCGCACCAGGGGCATCTGCGGCTGCGTCAGCTGCACCGCGACGGATCCCGGGTGCAGGCCCCGGTGCTGCTGCAGACCGCCCGCGCCAGCCTGTTCCTGCCGTGGTGGACTCCGCTGGCCAGCCGCCGCGACACGGTGCTGGACGTGCGGCAGGTGCGGCGCGGGATCGGGGTGCTGTCCCGCACGCCGCGGGTGATCTCCTACGACGGCGGCCTGCACGACATCCACCGCTCCGCCCCGCAGGTGCGCGAGCGGGCCTTCGCCGATCTCAGCGGGTGGCTGCGCGAGATCGCACAGCGCCTGCCCGGCGGCTGAGGACCGGCTCAGGCGCCGCCGGTCACCTTGTCCACGGCCCCGCCGTAGCGGCGGTCGCGACGGGCGAACTCCTCGACGGCGGCCCACAGCGTCCGACGGTCGACGTCCGGCCACAGGACGTCCTGGAAGACGAGCTCGGCGTAGGCCGACTGCCACAGCATGAAGTTGGAGATCCGCTGCTCTCCGGAGGAGCGCAGGAACAGATCGACGTCCGGCAGATCCGGCTCGTCGAGGTAGGCCTGAAGGGTCTTCTCGTCGATCTTCCGAGGGTTGAGGCGGCCGTCGGCGGCATCGCGGGCCATGGCGGCTGCGGCATCGGCGATCTCGGCCCGTCCGCCGTAGTTCACGCACATGGTCAGCGTGGCGACATCGTGATCGCGGGTCTCCCGCTCGGCGGTCTCGAGCCGGTCGATCACCGAGCGCCACAGGCGAGGCCGGCGCCCCGCCCAGCGGATGCGCACGCCCCACTCGTGGAACGTGTCGAGCTGGCGCTGCATGACCTCGGCCGTGAAGTTCATGATGAAGGCGACCTCGCTGGGCGAGCGCTTCCAGTTCTCGGTCGAGAACGCGTAGGCCGAGACGTACGGGATGCCCATCTCGATGGCCCCGGCGACCACGTCCACCAGGGCGCGCTCGCCGGCGCGGTGGCCCTCGTTGCGCGGCAGGCCGCGCTCATTGGCCCAGCGCCCGTTGCCGTCCATCACCACGGCCACATGCCGCGGCACGAACTGGGCCGGGATCGGCGGAGCCACGGCACCGGAAGGGTGGGCCGGGGGCGGGGCGAAGCGCCTCACAGGGGTCCTCTCGACGGGGATCAGTCGCGCTCGACGAGCTGCAGCGACTTCACGGCGTGCTCCAGATGGAACTGGACGTAGGCGCCGATGATACCGGCGGCCGCCCGGGCGGTGCGGGGCTCGACCGCATCCACCCGGGGCCAGTCGCCGTCCAGCAGCGCCTGCAGGTGGGCGACCACCCGCACGTCCGGGGACAGCGAGCCGGGCGGACGGCAGCGATCGCAGACCATCCCGCCCAGCTGGGCGACGAACGACCGATGCGGGCCCGGATCGCCGCACTGGGCGCAGACCGTGAACGACGGCGCCCACCCGGCCGCTGACATGGCCCGCAGCAGGTAGGAGTCCAGCAGCTGATCCGGGGCGTGCAGCCCCCGGGCCATCGCCGACAGCGCCCCGATCAGCAGGTCGTACTGCGGTCGGGTCTGCTGGCCGTCGTCGGTCGAGAGCTGCTCGGCGGCCTCGACCATGGCAGCCGCCGCGGTGAACCGGGAGTAGTCCGAGGCGATCGCCGTGGACCACGTCTTGCGCGCCACCGCTTGGGAGACGATGTCCAGGCTGCGGCCGTGCACGAGCTGCAGGTCCGAGAGGGTGAAGGGCTCGAGCCGGGAGCCGAACTTGGAGCTCGTGCGCCGCACGCCCTTGGCCACGGCCCGGACCTGACCGTGCTCCCGCGTCAGCAGGACCACGATCCGGTCGGCCTCCCCCAGCGGGTAGGTCCGCAGCACGACCCCGGTGTCCCGGTAGGACGCCGAGGCGAACGACGAGCCCCGGGCCATCTCGGCCTCAAGCCTCCTGGGACGCCGCGCGGGCCGCCCGGTTGACCGCCGAGACGACGGCCTTCAGCGACGAGCGCGTGGTCGAGGAGTCGATGCCCGCACCCCACAGGACCTTCTCCCCCACCGCGAGCTCGACGAACGAGGCGGCGTGGGCGTCCGAGGCGGCCGAGAGCGTGTGCTCGGAGTAGTCGAGCAGCCGCAGGTCGACTCCCTCTGCGCGCAGGATCTGGATGAGGGCGTCGATGGGGCCGTTGCCGCTGGCGGAGCGCTGGCGCGCGGCGCCGTCGATCTCCAGGCCGAGGTCCAGGCGAGTGTCGCCGTCGTCCTCGGAGTGCGTGCTGATCGAGGTGAGGCGGTAGCGGCCCCAGCGGTTGCCCTCGTGATCGGCAGGCAGGTACTCGTCCTGGAAGATCTCCCAGATCTGCTCGCCGCTGATCTCGCTTCCGCTGTCCTCCGTGTGGCGCTGGACCACGCCGGAGAACTCGATCTGCGCACGGCGCGGGAGGGTGAGCCCGCGCTCGGTCTTCAGGAGGTAGGCCACGCCGCCCTTGCCGGACTGCGAGTTCACGCGGATCACGGCCTCGTAGGAACGGCCCAGGTCCTTGGGATCGATCGGCAGGTACGGCACGGCCCACTCGAGCTCCTCGACCGAGACGCCCTGGCGCTGGGCATCGGCCTGCATGGCGTCGAAGCCCTTGTTGATCGCGTCCTGGTGCGAGCCGGAGAAGGCCGTGAAGACCAGGTCGCCGCCGTACGGGGAGCGCTCGGGGACCGGAAGCTGGTTCGCGGTCTCCACGGTGGAGCGGATGTGGGCGATGTCCGAGAAGTCGATCATGGGATCCACGCCCTGGGTGAGCATGTTCAGCCCCAGGGTCACCAGATCCACATTGCCCGTGCGCTCGCCGTTGCCGAAGAGGCAGCCCTCGATGCGATCCGCCCCGGCCAGGTAGCCCAGCTCGGCGGCGGCCACGCCGGTGCCGCGGTCGTTGTGCGGGTGCAGGGACAGGATCGTGGAATCGCGGTGGTACAGGTTGCGCGTCATCCACTCGATCGAATCGGCGTAGACGTTGGGGGTCGCCATCTCGACGGTGGCCGGCAGGTTGAGGATCATCTCGCGCTCGCCGCCGATCTCGAAGGTCTCGGCGACCTCGTTCGAGATCCGGGCGGCGAACTCGAGCTCGGTGCCGGTGAAGGACTCCGGCGAGTACTCGTAGACGATCTTGGTGCCGGTCGTGGCCGCGAGCTGCTCCTCGTACTTCATGCACAGGCGCGCACCCGTCAGGGCGATGTCGACGATCCCGTCCTCATCCGAGCGGAACACCACCCGGCGCTGGAGGACCGACGTCGAGTTGTAGAGGTGCACGATCGCCTGCGGGGCGCCGGCGATGGCCTCGAACGTGCGCTGGATGAGGTGCTCGCGCGACTGGGTCAGGACCTGGATCGAGACGTCCTCGGGAATGCGGTCCTCGTCGATGAGGCGGCGCACGAAGTCGAAGTCGACCTGCGAGGCGGACGGGAAGCCGACCTCGATCTCCTTGTAGCCCATCTTCACGAGCAGCTCGAACATCATCAGCTTGCGCTGGGAGTCCATGGGGTCGATCAGGGCCTGGTTGCCGTCGCGCAGATCCACGGCGCACCAGCGCGGGGCCTGCGTGATGATCTTGTCCGGCCAGGTGCGATCCGGCAGGGAGAACGGGATCTGCTCGTGGAACGGGCGGTACTTGTGCGTGGGCATGCCCGAGGGCTTCTGGCGATTCTGCATGAGTGGAACCTGTCTCTCACGCCGCGCGGGAGCGCCGGGCGGCAGGGGTGCGGAGCGGATCGGGCCGGGCATGGCAGACGCCGCAGCGGGATCCGGCCCTTTCCTGGCGATCTCGACGTCCGAGCGACCGTGAGGTCGGGGACGGGATCCGGCCAGGATCAGGACCCGCTGCGGCAGATCAGCAGTAGCTTCGCGGCCGTGCACATGCTCCTGACCGTATCACCACGCGAGAGCCGCCCGCGCACCGCCTGAGGCCTCACTGCTGGCAGGTGAACTGCTCCGCAGTCTGGCCGCTGTACTCGTCCGGGACCTCGGCATCGACGTCCATGGTCTCCCCCTGGGCGAAGTCCTCGCCGACCGTCAGCGAGAGGCCGCTGAGCAGGTCGTCGCCGGGGGCGATCTGCGATTCGGGGATGCCGAGCTCGTCGGCGACCTGCTCCGCGGCGCCCTGCCAGCCCATGGCGTAGTGCAGCTGGGTGCCCGGAAGGTCCTCCTCGGACTGCTCGCCGAGCTCGGCGAGGTCGTAGCCGGCTTCGCCGAGCCGGTCGACGAGCTCCTGGTCCCGATCCTCGGCGCCCGAGGCGTTGTTCACCATCACGGGCACCGTGTCGGGGCTGAAGGCCGCGCCCGTGGGCTCGGCGGTCGCATTCCCGGTGGGTGCGGCGGTGGCTGTGGCACTGGCGCCGGACGAGGCCGACGGGGACGAGGAAGCCTCCGGCTGCCCGTCCTCGGTCAGGGAGCCGTCCTGGCGCAGGACCTCGAAGAGCTCCTCGGCCGGCTCCTCGTCGAGCTGCAGGCGGTTGGGATCCTCCGGGTAGACCTCGGAGGGCACCGAGACGAACACCACGCGCGAGAGGTCCACATCCGCCAGCTCCCCGGCCAGCCCCACGATGCGCGTGACATTGCCCAGCTCCTGGTCCACATGGAGGTTCTGGGTCATGACATCGGCGATCTCATAGAGCGCCGGCAGATTGCTCAGGGTGCCCTCGGCCTTCAGCTTGCGCGCCAGCGAGGACATGAACTGCTGCTGCGAGCGGATGCGGGACTCGTCGCCGCCGTCGCCGAAGGCCGCCCGGGAGCGCAGGAAGGCCAGGGCCTGCTCGCCCTCGACCGTGGAGGTGCCTGCCGGCAGCTCGAGCCCGGACTTGGGGTCTTCGACCTCGTGGTTCACGCAGACCTCCACGCCGCCCACGCTGCGCGACAGCTCGGTCACGGCGTCGAAGTCGGCGAGCATGAAGTGATCGATGCTCAGGCCGGTGAGCTCATTGATCGCTGCCACCGTGCAGCCGGGGCCGCCGTTCTCCCCCGCCGAGTTGAGCATGGCGGAATCCTGCGCAGGGTAGGTCTTTCCGCTCTCCGGGTCCGTGCACTCGGGGATCTCCACCATCAGATCGCGGGGGAAGGACACGACCGTGACGTCCTCGCGGTCCTCCGAGATGTGGGCCAGCATCATGACGTCCGTCTTGCCGCCGCCGTTGCCCTCCTCGACCTCCCCGTAGCGGGAGTTCCCCTCACCGGCGCGGGTGTCCGAGCCGAGGATGAGGATGTCGGTGGCCCCGGAGTCCTCCGCCTCTTCCTGCCCCAGGTTCAGCGGGCTGGTGACCAGGTTCTGCTGCAGCTTGAAGATGCTCAGCCCGCCGATGCCCACCACGACGGCCAGAAGCATGGCCGCGATGATCAGTCCCCAGCGCCGCCCCTCCGGCGGCGCGGACGCGGCACTCCAGTGACGACCGAGCTGCTCCGGCTCGGTGGTGCGCTCGTCGGCTGCTGCGTCATCTCGGGGGTGTGTGCTCACGTGCTCTGTTCCGGTCGATCTGGGGGGTGGTCTCGAGGCTTCAGAAGCCGAGCCGTGACATCTGCCGCGGGTCGCGCTGCCATTCCTTGGCCACCTTCACGTGCAGGCTGAGGTAGACCCGGGTGCCGAGCAGCCGCTCGATCGAAGCACGGGACGTGGCGCCGATCTCCCGGAGGCGGGCCCCTTGCTTGCCGATCACGATGGCCTTCTGCGACGGGCGCTCCACATACAGCGAGACGTGCACGTCCAGCATGGGATCGTCCTCGGGCCGGTCCTCGCGCGGGATCATGTCGTCGCACACGGCAGCCAGGGAGTGCGGCAGCTCGTCGCGCACGCCCTCCAGGGCCGCCTCGCGCACGAGCTCGGCCACGAGCGTCATCTCCGGCTCGTCCGTGAGGTCGCCGTCCGGGTACAGGGGCGGGGAGATCGGCATGTGCGAGATCAGCAGCTCGGCCAGCTCCTCGAGCTGGAAGCTGTCGACCGCCGAGACGGGGATGACATCGGCGAATCCGATGTCCTCGGGCACCGGAGTCGGCGTGTAGTCGCGCCCGCGCTTCCTGGCCCTGATGCCCTGACGGCGCTGGAACTCCACGTGCTCCGCGGTGAGCACCTCGCGACCCATGGCCTCCACGGCCATGAGCTGCTCGGCGAGCTCCCCGCGATCGACCTTGTCCGCCTTGGTGATGATCGCGACGATCGGCTTGCGCCCAGCACTGGCAAGCTGCTGGGCGATGAAGCGGTCGCCGGGGCCGATCTTCTCGTCCGCCGGGATGCAGATGCCCAGGACGTCGACCTCGCTGAGGGTCTCGCTCACGAGCTCGTTGAGCCGCTCCCCCAGCAGCGTGCGCGGGCGGTGGACCCCCGGCGTGTCGACGAGCACGAGCTGGCCGCTGTCCCGGTGCACGATCCCGCGGATGGTGTGGCGCGTGGTCTGCGGGCGGTTGGACGTGATCGCGATCTTCTCGCCGACCAGCGCATTGGTCAGCGTGGACTTGCCGACGTTGGGCCGTCCCACGAAGACGGCGAAGCCCGCGCGCGTCTGTGCGGGATCATCCCACTGCGCGGGGCCGCCGGTCCGGGTTGTCTCGCTCATCTTCAGGTGCTGCTCTCAGGTGTCGTGGTGAGGACGGGATGGCCGCTGCGGTGCGCTCGGCGGCGGTTCAGCGGATGGTCTCGGCGGGGGCCTGCCGGCCCAGGAAGCCGCTGAGCAGCTGTCGCTGCAGGGCGAACATGGTCGTGCGCTCGTCGTCCTCGGCATGGTCGTGGCCGAGCAGGTGCAGGATGCCGTGCACGGTCAGCAGGGCGAACTCGTCCTCGGTGCTGTGCCCGGCCTCGGCGGCCTGCCTGGCGGCCACCGGCGGGCACAGCACGATGTCCCCGAGCACGCCCTCGGTCGGCTCCTGGGCGGTGCCGGCGCGCAGCTCGTCCATGGGGAAGGACAGGACGTCGGTGGGCCCGGGAAGATCCATCCACTGCACGTGCAGCTCGGACATCTCGTCCTCGTCGACCACGGCGATCGACAGCTCGACGGACTTCGACAGGTGCAGCTCGCGGAAGCAGTGCTCGACCAGCTCCCGCTGCCGCGCCGGGACGTACGCCTCCCAGCTGGCGCGATCGGCGGCCGTGGCGTCCTCCGGCAGCGGGCGGATGTCGAACTCGACGCTCATGCGCCCTCCCCCTGCTGCTCCTGTGCGTCCTGCGACGTCCCGCGCTGGGCTGCGGCCTCACGACGGGCGTCCTTGCGCTCGCGGCGCTCCTGGCGCCGGCGGTTGGTCACGCCGAAGACCTCGTAGGCATCGACGATCCGCCCCACCAGCTCGTGGCGCACGACATCGTCGCTGGTCAGCTCAGGGAAGGCGATGTCCTCGACGCCGTGGAGGATGTGCTCGACCTGGCGCAGGCCCGAGGACGTGCCGCCGGGCAGGTCCACCTGGGTGATGTCGCCGGTGACCACGATCTTGGAGCCGAAGCCCAGGCGGGTGAGGAACATCTTCATCTGCTCGGGCGTGGTGTTCTGGGCCTCGTCGAGGATGATGAAGGAGTCGTTGAGCGTGCGCCCGCGCATGTAGGCCAGCGGGGCCACCTCGATGGTCCCGGCCTCCATGAGCTTGGGAATCGCGTCCGGGTCGAGCATCTCGTGCAGGGCATCGAAGAGCGGCCGCAGGTAGGGGTCGATCTTCTCGTTGAGGGAGCCGGGCAGGAAGCCCAGCCGCTCGCCGGCCTCGACCGCGGGACGCGTGAGGATCAGCCGCGAGACCTCCTTGCGCTGCAGCGCCTGCACCGCCTTGGCCATGGCCAGGTACGTCTTGCCTGTGCCGGCCGGGCCGATGCCGAAGGTCACGGTGTGGTCGTCGATGGCGTCCACGTAGAGCTTCTGGTTGATCGTCTTGGGGCGGATGGTGCGCCCGCGCGAGCTGAGGATGTCCTGGTTCAGAGCGCTCGAGGGCCGTGCCGCCGCATCCCTGCCCAGGATGCCCATCAGCTGCGCGATCACCTGCGGGGTGACGAGCGTCCCCTGGGAGGCCAGGGCTCGGATCTCCTCGAGCAGCGCGACGACGACGGCGACGTCCTCCGCGCGGCCGTCGACCGAGACGGTGAGGTCGTGGGCGCGCAGATGGGTGCCCGGACGGGCCAGCTCGATCTGGGTCAGCGCGGAATCGGCCTGGCCGATGCTGCGCACCATGGTCTCGCGGTCGTGGAAGACGACGGTGCGCCGCACGCGCTCCTGCTCCGGGGACGTGTCCTGCGCGGGTGCCCCGACGGGACGCTGCGGGTCCGCTTCGGTGTCCGAGAGGGTGCTGTGATCCATGGTGAGGGCCGTGTGGCCGCTGCCGCCTTCCGTTGCGCTGCGCGTGGTCTGCTCCGCACGGGAGGCTGCAGCTGGTGCAGGCCGAGGTGCGGTTCGAGGGCCCATGCTATCGCGCCGGTGCGACGCGCCGGCGGGCGGCTGTGCCGCCGTGGATGCTCACCAGCGCCCGAGAGCGCAGGACAGCACGGCCACGGCAGCGGCCCCTGCCGTGGAGGAGCGCAGGACCTCCGGGCCCAGCAGCATCGGCTGAGCCCCGGCCTGCACGAAGCGCTCGAGCTCCGCGTCCGAGACGCCGCCCTCCGGGCCCACGATCAGCCCGATCCCCTCCAGGTCCTCGTGGGACGCCAGCTCCGGAAGCAGCTCGGTGAGACGCTGCTGCGCGCTCTCGTGCAGGACCAGCCAGCGGGTGCCCGGCGCCTCCTCGATGAGCCGGGCCAGCGAGAAGCTCGTGACCGGCTCGCGCAGCTGCGGCCAGCGAGCCCGTCGGGACTGCTTGGCCGCCGAAGTCAGGGCGGACTCCCACTTGGCCAGCTGCTTGGCCTGGCGCTCGGGGCGCAGCTTGGCGATCGAGCGCTCGGCCTGCCACGGGATCACAGCCTCGACGCCGAGCTCGGTGCAGGACTCGACGGCCTGCAGATCACGGTCGCCCTTGGCCAGGGCCTGCACGAGGACCAGCTCGGGGCTGCGCGCCGGCTCCTGCACGGAGTCCTCGACGCGCAGCTCGATCCGGTCGCCAGCGGCGCTCACGACGCTGCCGGTGACCCGCAGCCCGCGGCCGTCGACGAGCTCGAGCCGCTCGCCGGTGCTCAGGCGCCGCACGGTGGCGGCGTGGCGGGCCTCAGGGCCGCTGAGCACGATCTGCTCCCCCGTGCCGGCGCCGAGCAGCTCGGTCTTGGCGAGGAAGACGGGCAGCGTGGTCATGTCCGGCGCCTCACTGATCCGCGAAGCGGTCGCGCAGCCGCGAGAAGAACCCGCCGCCGCCCCCGCGCTCCTGCGTGCGGCTCACGGCGGTTCCGGTGTGCTGCTCCTCGCCGCGCAGGGAGGCCAGCCGGGTGAGCAGCTCGCGCTGCTCGCCGGTGAGGTCCTCGGGGGTCTCGACCTCCAGGTGCACCACCAGATCGCCGCGCTCCCCGCTCTGGCTGCGCAGGCGGGTGGAGCCCAGGCCCTCGACCCGGCGGGTCTGACCCGACTGGGTGCCTGCGGGGATCGAGATCTCCTGGGGGCCGTCGAAGGTGTCGAGCTTGAGGGTGGTGCCCAGCGCGGCCGAGGTCATGGGGATCCGCACGGTGACGTGCAGGTCGTCGCCGTCGCGGGTGAACGTGGGGTCCTGGGTGACCTTGGTCTCCACGTACAGGTCGCCGCTGGGGCCGCCGGCCACGCCGGCCTCGCCCTGCCCCGACAGGCGGATGCGCACTCCGCTGCGCACGCCGGCGGGGATCTTGACGTTCAGCGGGCGCTTGTCGCGCACGCGCCCGTGGCCGTAGCACTCCTGGCACGGGGACTTGATGACATCGCCGTAGCCGCGGCAGGTGGGGCACTCGGCCACGGTCATCACGGTGCCCAGGGGCGAGCGGATGGGCTGGCGGACCTGGCCCTGGCCGCCGCAGTCGGTGCACTGCTCGGGGTGGGTGCCCGGCTGGCAGCAGGTGCCCTGGCACTCGGGGCACACGACCGCGGTGTCCACCGTGATCCGCTTCTGGGTGCCGAAGACGGCCTCCTGCAGGGAGACGTCCACGGTGATCAGAGCGTCCTGGCCCTGGCGCGTGCGGGACTTGGGGCCCTGGGCTCCGCCGCCCTGGAAGAAGGCGTCGAAGATGTCGCCGAAGCCCCCGAACCCGCCGCCGCCGCCGAAGCCGCCTCCGCCGAAGCCGGACTCGCCGTTCTCATTGCCGGTGGCGTCGTAGATGCGCCGCTTCTCCGGGTCGGAGAGGACGTCGTTGGCGTGGGAGACGCGCTTGAACTCATCGGCGGCATCCGGCGACGGGTTGACGTCCGGGTGCAGCTGACGGGCCTTCTTGCGGTAGGCGCGCTTGATCTCCTCGGCGGAGGCGTCCCGGGACACGCCCAGGGTCTCGTAGTGATCGCTCACAGGTCGTTCCGTCCTCGTCATCTCTGGGATTCGTGGTCTGCGCGCCCCTCGCCGGGCGCATGGCCGGGCTCAAGGAGAGCGCGAGTCTGTTCGGTGCGGCTCAGCTGGGCAGCGAGCGCGAGAGGTAGCTGGCCACGGCGCGCACCGCCGCCATGGTCTGCGGGTAGTCCATGCGAGTGGGACCCAGCACGCCGAGCTTGGCCCTGCGCTGCGGACCGTATCCGGTGGCCACGACAGCGGTCTCGACCAGCGGGTCCGACGAGTCCTCCGCGCCGATGCGCACGGCCACCCCGCGCTCGTCCTGCTCCATCTCCGAGAGCAGCTGCAGGAGGGTGACCTGCTCTTCGAGCGCCTCCAGCACGGGGCCGATGCTGCGGCGGAAGTCGTCGGTGGACTGGGCCAGGTTCGCGGTGCCTGCCAGCAGCATGCGCTGCCCGGACGCGCTGTCCAGCACGGCGGCCACGGCCGCGGCCGCCGCCTCCAGCAGGGGCTGCTCGGCCGGGGGCGCCTGCTGGGCCGCGGCCATCACGGCCGCACCGGCTCCGGCCAGTGGATGCCCGACGACCGCGCCCAGCAGCCTCGCCCGGGCATCCAGGACGACGGACTCGGCCACCGGCTCGGGCATGCGCAGCATCCGCTGGGAGACCCGGCCGTCGGTGGGGATCACGACCAGCAGGACCTGGTGCTCGTCCATGCGCACCAGCTCCAGGTGCCGCAGCGCGGCCGAGCTCACCGACGGGTACTGCACGACCGCCACCTGGTGGGTGAGCTTCGAGAGCAGGCGCACCGTGCGCTCCATGACGTCGTCGATGCCGTCGGCGCCCTCGAGCAGGGTCTGGATCGCGCGGCGCCGGGCCGGGGTCAGCGGCTGGACCGCCGCGATCCGGTCGACGAACTCGCGATACCCCTTGGCCGTGGGGATCCGACCCGAGGAGGTGTGGGGGGCCATGATCAGGCCCTCCTCCTCCAGCACGCCCATGTCGTTGCGCACGGTCGCCGAGGACACGCCGAGGGCGTGGCGCTCGACGAGGGCCTGGGAGCCCACCGGCTCCCGGGAGTGGACATAGTCCTCCACGATGGCCTGCAGGACCTGCAGCCGCCGGGGGTGATCCATGTTCCGCTCCTTCCTGCGCTGTGCGTGCTCGCTCGGAGGACCATTCTGGCACTCGGGGGCGCACACTGCTAAGCCAGTGTAGGCGGGCTCACGCCTCCGCGCTCGCACCGGGGCATTGGTACGCTCGCCGCTGATCCGCCCGGAGGCGCCCCCTCCGGCGCGCCGCACCACCACGTCCGTCGATCTGGAGGCCGCCATGCCCCCTTCGTCCTGGGGACCGCGCTCCCTCAGCGACCTGTCCGCCTCGAACCGCCCGCCCGAGCCGCGTCAGCTGCCGGTGGCCCGCGGCATGGTCCTCGAGGAGTTCGAGACCGGCTGGGTCGGGGCCGTGGTGCGTCTGGAGACGATCGGCGGCATGCGCGTGCTCAGCCTCGAGGACCGTCGGGGCAGGATCCGCAGCTTCCCCCTGGGGCCCGGCTTCCTCTTCGAGGGCGAGCCCGTGATCGCTGCCGAGCCTCAGCGCCGCAGCGCCCCCAAGGCTCCCGCGCGCACCCGCTCCGGGTCGGTCGAGGTGGAGGGCTTCCGCGCCCGCACGGCCCAGGCCTCCCGCATCTGGGTCGAGGGCAAGCACGACGCCGAGCTGGTCGCGAAGGTCTGGGGCCACGACCTGGCGGTCGAGGGCATCGTGGTCGAGCCGCTGCACGGCGTGGACGATCTGGCCGCGGCCGTCGCGGAGTTCTCCCCCGGGCCGTCGCGGCGCCTGGGCATCCTGGTCGATCACCTGGTCGCAGGCTCCAAGGAGTCCCGGATCGCCGAGGAGGCCATGCGGGTGCCGTCCGCCCCCGGCAACGTGGCGGTGCTGGGCCACCCGTACATCGACATCTGGCAGGCCGTGAAGCCCAGCGCCATGGGCATCCGCGCCTGGCCCGAGGTGCCGCGCGGGATCGATTGGAAGACCGGGATCTGCCGCGGACTGGGCTGGCCGCACGAGACCCCCGAGGACATCGGACGGGCCTGGAGCTCGATCCTCTCCCGCGTGGACACCTACGCCGATCTGGAGCCGGCGCTGCTCGGGCGCGTCGAGGAGCTCATCGACTTCGTCACGGTCCCCGGCAGCGCCTGAGCAACCCGTCACACGGGGCCTCCCACGAAGCCCTCGGAGGCCGTCAGCGGCTAGACTGTGCAGGACCCGAGCGCCTCCCCGACCCCCAGGGGACCTGCGGCGCCCGCTCGACCGGCCCTGCCGGTCACACGACCTCGAAGGTGGACAGTGGCCGTCTCCAGCAGCAGCCCCCAGCGACTCAGCGACTCCGGTGCCGAGCCGGCCGACCCCGGCTCCGACGACCAGGCGGCCCTCGCGCCGAACGAGTACGAGGGGCTCAGCGCCCAGCCCGGTCCGGTCTCCGTCTCGGACGATCAGCAGCTGGCCACGCTGACGCACATGCTCGGAGTGGTCGGATGCGTGCCCAGCATGATCATCCACCGCTGGGCCAGGGGCCGCGCCCGCTTCACCGAGCAGGAGTCCCTGGAGGCCGCCAACTTCACGCTGCTGCCCACCCTCGTGGTGATCGCCGGCGCGCTGCTGGCCTTCATCCCGTGGGTCGGCTGGATCTTCGCCATCCTGGCCGCCGCAGCCTGGCTGATCCTCGCCATCTCTTCGGTCGCCGCAGCCGTCTCCGCCAACTCCGGGCGTCCGTACCGCTACCGCCTCAACTGGTACCTCTACGACGCCCTGGCCAGCCGACGCCAGGAGCGCCGCCGGGAGCGCGAGACCTCCGGTCCGGTCACAGCCCAGGGCCAGGTCGTCACCCCCAGCGGCCGCACCGCTGATGCCCCCGAGCCGGGTGCCGGCGCGCAGAACTGACCCGGACGCCCCACGGCACGCGCAGAGGGCCCCGCTTCGGCGGGGCCTTCTGCATGTCAGCCGCAGGTCTGCCCGGCCGTGGACCGGCCGTTCCGACGGGTCCGAGAGCCCTGCGGCTCAGTCGACGAGCAGCCGCCGCACCACGGCGTCCCCGAGCAGGCGGCCGCGCAGCGTGAGCACGAGCCGGCCCTGCAGCGCGCTGCGGCCGTCGATCAGCTCCTCGGCCACCAGCCCCGCGATCTGCTCGCGCCCCTCCGGACGCAGCGCCGTGAGCGGCATACCGTCTGCGATGCGGGATTCGAGCATCACGCGCTCCATGTACCGGGTGTCGTCGTCGAGCTGCTCGCGGCCCACGGCGGGAGAGAGGCCCCTGCGCACCGTCTGCGCGTACGGCATGGGGTGCTTGCGGTTCCACCAGCGCACGCCGCCCACGTGGCTGTGGGCGCCGGGGCCGACGCCCCACCAGTCCTGGTTGTGCCAGTAGGCGAGGTTGTGCGCCGAGCGGTTCTCCAGCGCGCTGCGCCCGCCCGCGACCCGGGACCAGTTGGAGATCTCGTACCACTCGAAGCCTGCCTCGGAGAGCATCTGCTCGGCGATCCCGTACTTCTCGGCCTGGTCGTCCGGGTCCACCGGGTCCACGTCGCCGCGGCGCATCTGCGCCGCCATGCGCGTGCCGTCCTCCACGATCAGGGAGTAGGCGGAGAGGTGGTCCGGCTCCAGGGAGATGGCCTGGCGCAGCGACTCCCTCCAGTCCTCGAGCGACTCCCCCGGCGTGCCGTAGATCAGATCCGTGCTCACGGACAGCCCGGCCTCCTTGGCCCACTGCACGACCCTCGGGACGTTCGCGGGATCGTGGGTGCGCTCCAGGGTGCGCAGGACGTGCGGCACCGCGGACTGGACGCCGAAGGACACGCGGGTGAATCCTCCGTCGGCCAGCGTCTGCAGGTCCTCCCGGGTCACCGAGTCGGGATTGGCCTCGGTGGTGACCTCCGCGCCCTCCAGCAGACCGAAGCTCCCGCGGGCGCTGTCCAGGATCTCCACGAGCGCCGAGGAGGCCAGCCGGGTGGGCGTGCCCCCGCCGAAGAAGACGGTGTGCAGTCCGCGGCGCGCCGCCCCGGAGCGCTCGAGCGCCTCGCGGGCGAACTCGATCTCGCGCACGGCCTCGAGGTGGTAGGCCGCCTGCGAGACGTCGGGGCCCAGCTCCAGGGCGGTGTACGTGTTGAAGTCGCAGTAGCCGCAGCGCACGGAGCAGAACGGCACGTGCACGTACAGGCTCAGGGTCCGCTCGTCGCTTCCGTGAGCGGCGGTCTCCGGGAGCAGCCCGTCCTCCGGAGGGGTCTCGCCATCGGGCAGAGAGGGCATCTTCATCCTTCGAGTTCTACTTCAGGTTTGGAATATTTGCGCGGACTTTACGTTCGATGTGAACTCCAGGGCGGAGCTCCCGTGCAGGTCAGAGCGTGATCGCCAGGCCGGTGATGTCGTCGTGCACAGTCATCCGGGGCGCGCGCACGCGGCGGGGATCCGCTCGCTCGAGCCCACGCAGGCTCTGGGCGAGGGAGCCGGCCGATCCGCTGTGCAGCGCCTCGAAGAGCCCGCGCCGACCGGTGATCGCGAAGGGATCGACCACGCGCTCCAGACCGTCGGTGAGCAGACACACGCGCCGCTGCTCGGCCCCGGGGATCAGCTCCACGCGGGCATGCTGCGCGGCCTGCGGCGAACCGCCGAGGATCCACAGCCCGTCCTCGGTGCTGCGTGTGCGCCGGTCCCGCACCTGCGCCTCGAGAAGCTCGGCGTAGGCGGCCTCAGCGCTGCGGCCCTGTGCTCGCAGCTCGTGCCAGCGGCGCAGCACTCGGGCGTCGCCGCCGGCGAACTGCGGATCGACGACCTCCAGGATCTGCCCACCGTCCTCGAGCCACAGCGGCGAGTCCCCCAGCACGAAGCACTCGAGGCCCTGGGCGGTGCGCCGGATCAGCGACAGCGTGGCCGTGGGGATCTCGGCCCCGGGCCAGCCGATCTCGATGCTGCGCTGGGCCTCGGCGCGGGCGGCCTCGACGATCTGGTGCAGGGGCTGGCTGCGCGCTCTAGCTCCGGCGTCGGCGAGGATCGCGCGCAGGGCTGCGGAGAGCCTCCAGGCGAAGCGGGCGACCTGCTCGTCGGCGCTGCGGGGGTCCTGGGCGCCCAGCGCTGTGGCCCCGTCGAGCACCCAGGCCGCCTGGAGCCGTCCGCTGGCATCGCAGGCCGTTCCCCAGGCGTCCTGCGTGCGCCGCTTCGCCGAGACGGCCACCACGGCCGGGCCGCAGCTCACGACTACTTCTTCTTCTCCGGCTCGTCCGCCGACAGCGCTGCCACGAAGGCCTCCTGGGGGACCTCCACGCGACCGACCATCTTCATGCGCTTCTTGCCCTCCTTCTGCTTCTCGAGCAGCTTGCGCTTGCGGGTGATGTCGCCGCCGTAGCACTTGGAGAGCACGTCCTTGCGGATGGCCCGGATGTTCTCTCGTGCGATGATCCGCGAGCCGATCGCCGCCTGGACGGGGACCTCGAACTGCTGGCGCGGGATGAGCTCGCGCAGCTTGTTCGCCATGGTGGTGCCGTAGGAGTAGGCCTTGTCCTTGTGCGTGATCGCGGAGAAGGCGTCCACGCGCTCCCCCTGCAGCAGGAGATCGACCTTCACGAGCTCGGAGACCTCGTCGCCGTCGGCCTTCCAGTCCAAGGAGGCGTAGCCGCGGGTCTTGGACTTCAGCTGGTCGAAGAAGCCCACCACGATCTCGGCCAGCGGCAGGCGGTAGCGCAGCTCCACGCGGTCCTCGGAGAGGTAGTCCATGCCGCCCATCTGGCCGCGCTTGGACTGGGCGAGCTCCATGATGGTGCCCACGAACTCCGATGGCGCCAGGATCGTGGCCGCGACCATCGGCTCGCGGATCTCCTTGATCTTGCCCTCGGGGAACTCGGACGGGTTGGTGACCAGCAGCTCGGTGCCGTCCTCGGTCGTGACGTCGTAGGACACCGACGGCGCCGTGGCGATCAGATCCAGGTTGTACTCGCGCTCGAGGCGCTCGCGCGTGATCTCCAGGTGCAGCAGGCCCAGGAAGCCGCAGCGGAAGCCGAAGCCCAGCGCCGTGGAGGTCTCGGGCTCCCAGACCAGGGCGGCGTCGTTGAGCTGCAGCTTCTCCAGGGCGTCGCGCAGCACCGGGTAGTCGGAGCCGTCGATCGGGAACAGCCCGGAGAAGACCATGGGCTTGGGGTCCTCGTAGCCGCCGAGCTCCTGCTCAGCGCCCTTGACGGCGGTGGTGACGGTATCGCCCACACGGGACTGGCGGACGTCCTTCACGCCGGTGATGAGGTAGCCGGTCTCCCCCGCGGCCAGGCCGTCGGTGGGCTTGGGCTCCGGCGACATCACGCCGATCTCGAGCAGCTCGTGCTGGGCCCCGGTGGACATCATCTCGATGCGCTCGCGCGGTTTGAGGCTGCCGTCGAAGAGCCGCACGTAGGTGACCACACCGCGGTAGGTGTCGAACACGGAGTCGAAGATCATGGCACGGGCGGGAGCCTCGGGATCGCCCGACGGCGCCGGGATCTCCTCCACGATGCGGTCCAGCAGCTCCTCGACGCCCTCCCCCGTCTTGCCGGAGACCCGCAGCACGCGCTCCGGGTCCTCGCCGATCAGGTTGCCGATCTCCTCGGCGTACTTCTCCGGCTGAGCGGCCGGCAGGTCGATCTTGTTGAGCACCGGGATGATGGTGAGGTCGTTCTCCATGGCCAGGTAGAGATTGGCCAGGGTCTGCGCCTCGATCCCCTGCGCGGCGTCCACCAGCAGCAGCGCGCCCTCGCAGGCGGCCAGCGAGCGGGAGACCTCATAGGTGAAGTCCACGTGGCCCGGGGTGTCGATCATGTTCAGGGCGTAGTCGGTGCCGTTCACGCCCCAGGGCATGCGCACCGCCTGCGACTTGATCGTGATGCCGCGCTCGCGCTCGATGTCCATGCGGTCCAGGTACTGAGCCTTCATCTCACGCGGCGTGACCACGCCGGTCGACTGCAGCATGCGATCGGCCAGCGTCGACTTGCCGTGGTCGATGTGCGCGATGATGCAGAAGTTGCGCAGCAACGACTGGTCGGTGCGCGCGGGCACCGGCGGATGGGCGGCCAGTGGGGACAAGGCGAGGCCTCTCTTGGTCGATCCGGACGCGCGACTGTTCAGTGCTCGGCGCCCGACGGGCAGGGCGGATCAATGGCCCAGTGTCTCATGTCCTCTGCGCCGCGCTCGTCGCGACGACCGCGCCCAGCCGATGCTGTGCCCCAGCCCTCGGCGAGGCCTCAGCCGGTCCCGGGCAGCGGGCCTGGTTCAATGGCGGGCATGAACATCAACTTCCAGCAGGTCGCCCGCGGTCTGCTGCGCGGCTATCGGGTCGTGCAGCGCCTCCAGCGCGAGACGGGCCGAGCGAGCTCGGGACCCTCGACCTCCACGACCGCCCGGGACAGTCCCGGATCCCAGCAGCGCTCGTCGTCGCCGTCGTCGTCGCACTCCTCCGGTCGCGGATTCTCCGGTGAGTACCCGGGCGACTACCGGGGCCGTGTGGCGGTGTCCTACGCCCCGAACCCCGACGGCGAGCCCGATCCCGGGGAGATCGTGTGGACCTGGGTGCCCTACGAGGAGGACCACTCCCGGGGCAAGGACCGGCCCGTGCTGATCGTCGGGCACGACGGCTCGTACCTGCTCGTGCTGATGCTGACCTCCAAGGACCGCAACAACGCGAGCTCCTCGGATGCCGACTACCTCGACATCGGCACGGGCGCCTGGGACCGCGACGGCCGCCCGTCCGAGGTCAAGCTGGACCGCGTGATCCGGGTCCGGCCCGAGGATGTGCGCCGCGAGGGCGCGGTGCTGCCGAAGGACCGGTTCGACGACGTCGCCCGGGGGCTCGAGCGACGCGGCTGAGGCCTCCCGCCCTCGGAGGCACCGCTCTGGTAGGCTTGTACGCTGTGTGTCCGCGCTGATCGCCGGGCACAGCGGCTGACTGTTGCGAGCGTCCCCACTCTCATGTCTCAGTCAGAGTCGGCCGTGAGCCCTCACCGATCCGATCAACGTGAACCTGTGAAGAGGAGTACCTGTGGCTAACATCAAGTCCCAGAAGAAGCGCAACCTGACGAACGAGAAGTCGCGTCTGCGCAACAACGCGTACAAGTCGGAGCTGAAGACCTACGTGCGCCGCCTCGACTCGGCCGTCGCCTCCGGCGACAAGTCCGCTGCCGAGACCGCACTGCGCGACGTCTCCCGCAAGTACGACAAGGCCGTCTCCAAGGGCGTCCTGCACAAGAACAACGCGGCCAACAAGAAGTCGGGCTTCGCCAAGCGCGTCGCCTCGATGGCCTGATCCGCTTCTCGGATCCGGCTGCCGCGGCCGCGGCGCTTCGTCGAATGGTCCCGCTCCCCTCGAGGGAGCGGGACCATTCGCTTTACCGTGGCCGCGACGACGGCATGGCGCGCGAGTCGATCAGAGCCGCCGCGAGGGCTTTGGATGTCGAACTGCCGTGAGGCAGTCTCAGATGCGGAGCTCGCCACGCAGATGACCGGCACGAGCGACTCCTCACCGACGAGCAGGTCGGATGGCCCGTGCCTCAGCGCCGGCCGGACAGGGCGATCGTGGTGATCGCCTTCTCCACCGCGTACGGCGCGCTGCGGGACTCGCCCTTGACCTGAGCATCGGCCTCCGCCAGCGCGCGCAAGGCCTTGACCATGTCCGCCTCTGTGAAGCGACGGGCCTCCTGCTGCGCGCGCTCGACCTGCCACGGGGCTCCCCCGACCTGCCCGGCCAGCTGGTTCGCGCTGCCGCTCACACCGTGCACGGCGGCCACGAGCCGCACCTTGGCGGCCAGGGCCGCGACCATGGGCACCGGGTCCGTGCCGGTGTCCAGGGCCTGCCGCCACAGCTTCAGCGCCGCCGCCGGCTGACCGGCCAGGGCGGCGTCGGCGACCTTGAAGGCCGTGGCCTCCACGCGCCCGCCGTAGTAGGTCTCCACGACGTCGAAGGTGATGTGCTCCGGGCCGTCCGAGAGCAGCTGCGAGCACGCCGAGGCGAGCTCGGACGTGGAGTTGCCGACGGCCTGCGTCAGCGCTCGGGCGGCATCCGGGTCGATCGTGCGCTGATGGGTGCGGAACTCGTGGCGCACGAACTCGACCTTGTCGCGGTCGTTCTTCAGCGGCGCGGCATCCACCACGACCGCCTTGGCCTTCAGGGCGTCGAGCAGCTTCTTGCCTCGGTTGCCGCCCGAATGCACGAAGACCACCACGACCTCGGGATCCGGGTGGCCCACGTACTCCAGGCCGTCCTTGAGCAGGTCCTCGCTCATCTGCGCGAGATCCTCGATCACGATCAGCTTGGGGTCCTCGAACAGCGACGGGCTGGCCAGCACCTGGAGCTGACCCGGCGTGTAGCCGGACGCGTCCACTCGCGAGAGCTCGATGGCCCCGCGTGATTCCTTCAGCTGGGCCCGCAGCCGGTCCACGGCGCGGGCGATCAGGAAGCCCTCCTTGCCGGTGATCAGGATCAGAGGGGCAGGCTCGACATCGCGCCAGGAGACTCCGGGGGCGGCGGCTGCGGCGGTGCGACGACGAGGCGGAGTCATGTCCCCAAGGATCGCACGAGCGGCAGACAGCAGACGCTCGCCCACAGCTGCGACGGGCATCTGCTGCTCGAGCTTCCGCGCCGCCTGGGTCCCGCCGTCTCGGACCCCCGGGAGGCTTCGGCTCGGGCGGCTCACCCGGTGGCCTGGGCCACCAGCGCACCGTCCTGCATGTGGATGGCCACCGCACCCATCCGGTCGGTGCGCGTCAGGGGGATCGAGCCCTGCGCCAGATGCTCGGTGATCACGGGATGCGGGTGGCCGTAGTCGTTGTCCGCTCCCACGGAGGCCAGCGCCAGGCTCGGTGAAGCGGCGTCGATGATCGCCACCCCGCCGTTGCGCGCGCCGTGGTGGGAGACCTTGAGCAGATCCACGTCCAGCACGGAGGGGTCCGTGCGCAGCAGGGCACCGGCCCCCGACTCCTCCAGGTCCCCCGCGGCGAGCATCGAGAAGCGCTGCGAACCGTCGGAGACCTCGGCGCGCAGGACGATCGAGGCGTTGTTCTCGTCCTCGGACTCGGGGCTGATCCGGGCCGTCGCGGGATCGGGAGCGAGCACGAGCAGCTCCAGCCCCGCGCCCTCGAAGCGCTGCCCGATCGTCGGGCGGGCGGCGCGGTCGTCCAGTCCGGCGAGCTCCTCGGGGGCCCGCCCGGAGGCCGAGGACCACCACACCCGATCGATCTCCACGAACTGCCCCAGGCCCTCGGCGCCGGCCACGTGGTCGGCGTGGTCGTGGGTGAGCACCAGCAGGTCCAGGTGCTCGACCCCGGCGTCCTTCAGGCAGCCGCGCAGCGCACCCGGATCGGGCCCGGCATCGATCAGGACCGTGGACTCGCGGTCGTCCTGGCGACCGCGCAGCAGCACGGCATCGCCCTGGCCGACGTCGCAGGCCAGCACCGACCACTGCTCCGCATGCTGATCCGGCCAGCGCAGCACCGCGACGAGGGCCGCGATGCCCGTCGCGATCACGATCAGCCCGGCGCTGCGCCAGGCCCGCTCGCGTCGTCGGGCCCGGATCCAGGCAGCCTCGGAGACGGGGCCGGGTGCCGGTCCGGAGCGGACCTCGCCCACGCGGGAGCGCTCCAACCAGCGGGCATCCAGGCGGTGCAGGGCCACTACCATCCCCGCACTGAGGATCAGCATGAGCACCGGTCCAGCAGGCGGGCCCAGCCAGGGAGCTGTGGAGCCGGGAAGCCCAGCGAAGAAGCGGGCCGAGCGCGCGATCACCCCCACCGCCCACGATCCCGGCTCCAGCAGCGCCGAGCCCAGCGCCTCCCCCACGGGCCCTCCGAGCCCCAGCAGGATCAGAGCTGCGAGTCCGAGCACGGTGATCAGCGGGACGACTGGGGCGGCGATCACGTTGGCGGGCACGGCATAGGTGGCCACGGTGGGCGTCAGCAGCGCCAGCACGGGCCCGCACCACAGCTGGGCCACGAGCGGAACGGCGAGCACGATCGCGAGGACCGTGGGCATGAGGTGCTCCAGGACCCGTGTCAGCGGTCGGGCGGTCACCACAATCCCTGCGGTGGCACACACGGAGAGGGCGAAGCCGAACTCGGGGCCCAGGCCCGGATCGATCACGAGCAGGACGCACATGGCCGTGGACAGCGCGGCCAGCGAGACGGGTCCGCGCCCGGAGAGGACCGCGAGCGCGGCCACGGCTCCCATCACCGCCGCGCGCAGCACGGAGGGGTCCGGTCCCACGAGCACGACGAACAGCCCGAGCGCGCCGAGACCGATCATCACGCACACCCGCCGACGGGCGCCCAGCCCCAGGGCGAGCTGGCCGGCCAGGGCCATGACCAGGGCGCAGTTGGAGCCGGAGACGGCGGTCAGATGGGTCAGGCCCGTGACCTTCATGGCCTTCTCGAGTCCGGTGTCCAGTCCGCTGCGGTCGCCGTAGGTCATCCCCGGCAGCAGCCCGGCGGCATCGGGTCCGCGGGCCTGTGCGGCCAGAGCGAAGCGCTCGGTGGCCGTCTCGAGCAGGGACGGGCGGTCCTGGGCTTCCGTCATCGGCTGCGGCGGCCCGGTGCTGCGCAGCTGCAGGTCGGTCTGCTCGATCTCGGGGGCGCTCACCACGGCCTCCGCGCGATCCCCGCTGCGCAGGCTCGCCCACCGGCCGTCCTGGGCGAAGACGGTGGCCCGGGCTCCGCTGCTCAGCCGCACCGGCACGACGACCCCGCTGGAGGCTTCGCCGACCTCCTCCGGTCCCGGCCCGAAGCTCGAGGCGGTGGCGCTTTGCCATGTCACGGGTCGGTCGGTCACCTCGACGACCACGCGCTGCGCATCTGCGCCCATCCCGCGCATGTCCTCGGCGGCCGCCAGCTGCTGGGTGCCCGCGCGCAGCAGGACGCACGCGACGACCACCGCGCACAATGCGGCCGTCGGCAGCAGGGCGGCCAGTGTCCGGCCGCGAGGCGAGCCCGGTGCTGCTCCCCCGGGCAGTCTGCGCCCGCTCCGACGAGCGAACACGGCCACGAGGAGGACCATGGCGAGTCCCGCTGCGACGAGCAGCAGGAGATCCACCTCGAGCACCGCTGCCAGCGCAGCGCCCACCGACTCCGACTGCGACGTCCCCAGCAGCGCGGCTCCCCACGCGCTCAGCGCCACGGGCACAAGGCGCAGATCCCAGGTGGGGCGCAGCGCCCTCTGGGCCGCCTCGAGGCGCTCCTCCCGGCGAGCGCCGTGTGCCAGCGCCCACCGCTCGGGCATCTCCTGCGAGTGCAGCAGCAGCCGCGCGAGCACGCCTGGAGCCTCGGGACCCGCTCCGGAGGCGCCACTCGGTCTGCCCGGCTTCCGTCGGCCACGTCCCCGTTCAGATCCCGGCTCCTGCCGACCCCGTAGAGGCAGGGCGCGGGCGGGACGGCGGGAGGAGGTCACCGGCGCATTGCACCAGTGCCTCCTGCGTGGCAGTCCTCAACTGGGGTGGGCAGAGGCCCTACGTCCGGCCGGCCTTCGGACGAGTCCCCTGTGGAGGCGCGAGGGCCCGACCGCTCCTCGCTGCGACAGCGACAGCGACAGCGACGCAGGTCACAGCACCGAGCCACGTGCGTCAAGACCCCCGCGCAGCTCCAGACGTCAATGCACCGAGTGTTTCCCGAGGCGTCGGCACCGGGACGGGAAGTGGTCGACTGCTGTCGACCCTCAGGTGGAGCGGAGGACATCTTCCCAGGTCAGCCTGGACCTGTCCGCCCCGCCGAGGGCCGATCAGGGTCCGCTCCCCGGCCCTGTCGAGCACGGATCTGCATCCTCCGCACCACCCGTCAGGAGCATCATGTCCCAGCACCTCTCCCACCCCAGCACTGCCCGTTCCCGTGATCCTCGCCCGCGACGCGCGCTCAGCGCCGCCGTCCTCACCGCGGGGCTGAGCCTCACCCTGCTCGCGCCAGCGCCAGCCCTGGCCCAGGAGCCGTCGCGATCCTCCACCTCCGCAGACGACTGGAACGGCAAGGCCTTCCGCGGCCAGGTGGACGTCACCGCCGGTCCCGATGCCGACCAGGACGTCCTGGACGGCGCCGTCTTCGACGACCGCAACCGCAACTCGCAGCAAGACCCCGGTGAGCGCGGGATCGCCGGGGTGGAGGTCTCCAACGGCCGCGAGATCGTCACCACCGATCGCCAGGGCCGCTACGAGATCTCCGTGCGCGACGGCGAGACGGTGTTCCTCACCCAGCCGGCCGGCTACCAGGTCCCCGTGGACGAGGACAACGTGGCCCAGTTCTTCTACACCCACATGCCCGCCGGCTCCCCCGAGCTGCGCTACGGCGGCATCGACCCGACCGGCCCGCTGCCCGATGCCGTCGACTTCCCGCTGGCGCGCACCACGGACACGCTCAGCCGCGATCAGCGCTGCCTGATCGGCGGCGACATCCAGACCTACACGCAGGAGGAGGTCGACTACGCCCTGCGCGGGGCCTTCGCCGACCTTGCTCAGCGCACCGACTTCACCGGCTGCGGTGCGCTGTTCATCGGCGACATCGTCGGCGATGACCTGGACCTGTACGACCAGACCCGCGAACTGACGTCGCTGCTCAACGGACCCGCCCGCTTCCTGCCGGGCAATCACGACCTGGACCTCGACGCGGACTACGACCACCGCTTCGACACCTACCGGTCCCAGTTCGGTCCGGACTACTACTCCTACGACGCCGGCGACGTGCACGTGGTCTCGCTGAACACCGTGCAGTACTCGCAGGGCGCGCCCTACAACGGCACGTACGACGGCGGCATCGACGATGAGCAGCTCGCATGGCTGCGCCAGGACATCGCGAACACCCCCGAGGACAAGCTGATCGTGCTGGCCACGCACATCCCGCTGCTGAACTGGCACGACCAGGGCTCGGACCGCCACCAGGTGGATCAGGTCCAGGCGATCCACGACATCATCGGCGACCGCCCGGCCGTCGCCTTCGGCGGGCACAGCCACACGCTGGAGGTCATGCGCGAGGGCGATTCCATGGAGGGCTGGAAGAGCCTCTACGGCGTGGACGAGCTGCCGTTCGACCACATCACCGCAGGAGCGATCTCCGGCGACTGGTACACCGGGCGCGTGACGGAGGCCGGCTACCCGACCGCACTGCAGCGCGACGGCGCCGTCCCCGGCGTCTTCACGCTGGAGGCCCACGGCAACCGGTACGAGGACTCGTTCATCGGCACCGGGCGGGCGGCCTCGGAGCAGATGTCCCTGGGCTTGAACACCCCGGCCTACCGCGACTGGTACGACGCGAATCGTCGCAATGTCGGGAAGGCTCCCGCCTTCGAGACCCCGCTCGAGGTCTCGGCGGACGAGCTGGGCGAGTCGTGGCTGACCACGAACGTGTGGGCCGGCGGCACGGGAACCGAGGTCTCGGTCTCGATCGACGGCCGCCCGGCTCAGCAGGCGCAGCGCACCCAGCAGCTGGAGGGCGAGTCCAAGCGCGTGGGCGCTGAGTTCTCGGATCCGGCGGCTGCCCTGGAGCAGCTGGTCCACGGCGGCTCCGTCGCCGAGGCCTCCGGTCACCTGTGGCGTCTGGATCTGCCGGAGGACCTCGCTCCGGGCGAGCACACGGCGACCGTGACGCAGACGGATCGCTACGGCGTCTCCACGACCGAGCGGATCACGTTCACGGTCACCTCCTGAGGCGGCCTCCGGCTTCGGCTGCCCTCGGGCGCTGCGGACCAGGTCACCGTCCGTTCGCCTGAGCGTCGCCGAACCGTCGTCCGGGGGTCGGCTCCGGGAGACCGGCCGTCGACGTTCCGGACACCTGCAGGGCGCATTCTGCTTCTGACCAGCAGTGCAGCCCCGCAGCGCCCGGCCCCGGCCGGGGCGTCGAGATCAGCACCCGAGGAGCATCATGGCCCAGCTTCGCCTCCTGCGATTCCTGCCCCAGTCCAAGCACCAGCGGCCGCTTCAGCTCGTGACGGTCGCTGCGCTGGGGGCCGGCCTGTCCTTCACGCTGCTCACCCCCGGCGTCTCGGAGGATTCCGAGGCTCCGGCCCCCGGACCGATCACCGCCGAGGACTGGCAGACCCACGTGCAGTTCGCCCAGATGGACACCGCCCCCTGATCGAGCCTGAGCCCTCAGCGCAGGAAGAAGGCCCCGACGGATGCCGTCGGGGCCTTCTCACACGGTGACCAGCGGCGCGATGGCCTCCATCATGGCCGGGCCGATGCCGGAGACGTCATCGAGCTCCTCGACCGAGCGGAATCCGCCGATCTGCTCTCGGTGCTCGACGATCCGCTGAGCCAGAACGGGTCCGACCTTCGGCAGCTCCTCGAGCTGTGCAGCCGTGGCGGTGTTGAGATCGATCGCTGCGCCCGTGGCCGCAGGCCCAGCCCCCTCCTCGGGGCTCCCGCCTGCGGCTGCCCCTGATCCTGCGGCGGCAGATCCGTCCTGAGCGCTGCCGGTGGCAGTCTGTCCGCCGGATCCCGAGGACGGCGTCGGCGGGTCCTGCTCCCACTGCTCCGCCAGTGCTTGGTCCGGGATGACGATCTGGACGCCGTCGGCCGCGGGGGCCGCCATGTTCACCGCATCGGTCACGGCCGACTCGCTCAGCCCGCCGGCGGCCTCCACTGCATCGGCCACGCGGGACCCGGCCGGCAGCTCGACCACCCCGGGCTCGCCCACCTCCCCCACCACATGGACCGTGACCGGGCTGCCGGAGGCCGGTGCGTCGGCTGTCCCTGCGCTGGCTCCGTCTCCGGCCGCACCGAGCGCTTCCGCCCCCTCCACGGATCCGCTCTCCGCTGCCGCCTGCGAGGCACCCGCCTGCTCGTCCACGACGGGTCCTGCGGACGACGGAGCCGAGACCACGGCCTCCTGCTCGCGCCCGCGAAGCAGGATCGAGACCACCACCAGGATCAGCACCAGACCCGCGATCGCCAGTGTGGCCCAGGGCAGACGCGCGCGGATGGGCGAGACCCAGGGCTGCTCGTCGGGATCCAGCGGCAGTGCCCTCGGCCCGAGGGGCTCCGCAGACGAGCTCGACCCCGACGCGGGCGGCGCGGCGAGCAGCCGTCGGCGCCCGGCGGCCGCCCCTCCGCTCTCGGCAGGTGCCGACTCCGCGGACTCGGTCTCGGGTGCCGAGGCAGAGTCCTCCACCCAGTCCTCGGGGCGGTCGTCGTGGGGCAGGTCGTGGCCGGTGGCGCGCAGGTCGTCATCCAGCAGTCCGCGCAGGCGCTCGACGGGCCGCTCTCGCTCCAGACGGCGCCGTCCGCGATGGGTCACAGGGGTCATGCCCCCAGTCCACTGCGGCAGCAGGATCCCGGCGGGCCGCGCAGGTGCGCAGCAGAGGCTTCACCCCGCGCTTGGGAGAATCCCGACGCTGTGGAGACGCGAGGCAGGCGCGGGGGCAGCAGAGTCGCCCGGCTCAGCCGTGGATGATCACGCTGAGCGCCCCGGCACCGGCGTGGGCGGCGAGCACCGCGGGCATGGGCACGCAGCGGGCGCGGGCGTCGGGACAGTGCTCGGCCACCAGCTGCGCGGCGAACTCCTCGGCGCGCTCCTGGCCGTGGTCGTCGAGCAGGTGGTGCACGGTGACCTCGGGGACGTCCCGGGTGGAATCCCGCAGCGCACGACCCGCTCGGCGCAGCAGCCTCGTGCGGGCGCGCTGCTCGGTCATGGGCAGCTCGGCGATCGCAAGCTGGCCGTTGACCAGACGCAGCACCGGGCGCACCTGCAGCATGGAGCCCAGCGCAGCCACGGACGGCGGGATCCTCCCGCCGCGGCGCAGCGCGTCGAGCCCGGGCACCCACAGCAGCAGCTGGCTGGCCGCGCTGCCGGCCCGCGCCGCCTCGGCCGTCTCTGCCAGATCGGCCCCTGTGCCGGCGGCCTCCCACGCCTCCATGACGCCGCGGCCCTCGGCCATGGCGATCGTGCGCGAATCGACGATCTCCACCGGGATCCCGACGGCAGCCGAGGCGATCCGGGCCGAGGTGGCGGAGCCGGAGAGCTGGGCCGAGCAGTGCACCGAGACGATGCCCTCGTAGCCCTGCGCCTCCAGCTGACGGTACTGGCGCAGCAGCTGACCCGGCGACGGCCGAGAGGTCACCGCGCTGCGCCCGGCCGCCAGGGCCTCCTCGACCACCGCGAGCCAGTCGTCGCGGTCCTGGTCGAGATCGGTGTCATCGACCGACACGGGCATGGCCGCGACGGCCAGCCCGGGACGGCCGGAGCGTGCCACGGCGCGCTCGTCCTCGTCGGTCAGCACCGATGACGCGTCCGCCGCGCCCTCCGTGCGTTCGGGGTCCTGGCCCGCGACGTCTGCGCCGGCAGTCCCGCCCGCCGGCGGGAAGACCCACTCCTGCGGCAGGGCTGCGGCGTCGTCGGTGACGACCGCTATCCTGCGCTGGCCGGACATCTCAGACCACGATGTTCACGAGCTTGGGGGCCCGCACGATGACCTTGCGGATCTCGGCGTCGCCGATCGCCCGCTGCACGGCCTCGGAGCCCAGCGCGAGCTCGCGCAGGTCGTCCTCGGCGATGTCCACGGGCACCTCCAGGCGGTCCTTCACCTTGCCCTTGACCTGCACGACGGCGGTGATCGTGTCGTCCACCAGCAGCGACTCGTCGACGACCGGCCAGCCGGCATCGATCACCGCCGAGTCGTGGCCCATGGCATGCCACATGTCCTCGGCCGTGTAGGGAGCCACCAGGGACAGCAGCACGGCCACCGCTTCGGCGCCCTCGCGCACAGCGGGATCGGCGGCACCGGCCCCGGAGTCGATCGCCTTGCGCAGCGCGTTGACCAGCTCCATCGCCTTGGCGATCACCACATTGAACTTGCGGTTCTCCAGCGCGGACTCGGCCTCGGCGACCGCGCGGTGGGTCGCCTGGCGCACGGCGACGTCGCCGGCGGCCGGATCGGCGTCGACGGCGCTGCCCGAGGCGGCGACGTCCTGACCCACGCGCCAGGCGCGGCCCAGGAACTTCTGGGCGCCGCCCGGGGAGACATCCGCCCAGTCGACGTCGTCCTCCGGCGGGGAGGCGAAGACCATGGTCAGGCGCACGGCGTCCACGCCGAAGGCGTCGAGCTGCTGGCCCAGGTCCACGCCGTTGCCCAGGGACTTGGACATGGCCTTGCCCTGATTGAGCACCTGGCCCTGGTTGAGCAGGCGGGCGAAGGGCTCGTCGTGGTCGATCATGCCAAGGTCGTACAGGACCTTGGTGTAGAAGCGGGCGTAGAGCAGGTGCAGGATCGCGTGCTCCACGCCGCCCACGTACTGATCCACCTGGCCCCAGCGGCGCACGGCCTCCGGATCGAACGGGGCCGTCTCGTCCTGCGGGGACACATAGCGGTAGTAGTACCAGGACGAGTCCACGAAGGTGTCCATGGTGTCGGTGTCGCGCAGGGCGGGCCCGCCGCACGACGGGCAGGCCACGTTCACCCAGTCCTCGACCGAGGCCAGCGGCGACTGGCCCTTGGGCGCCAGCTGCTCGCCCTTGAGATCCTCCGGAAGCCGCACGGGCAGCTGGTCCTCGGGCACCGGGACCTCGCCGCACTGCGGGCAGTGGATGATCGGGATGGGGGCGCCCCAGAAGCGCTGGCGGGACAGCAGCCAGTCGCGCAGGCGGTAGTTGATGTGCCGAGCACCGGCATCCGCGGCCTCGAGCAGCTCGATGGCCTTGTCGATCGCGGCGTCCTTGCTCAGCCCGTCGAGCTCTCCCGAGTTCATCAGGACGCCGTCGCCGCCGGTGGCCGCACCGGTCTCGGCGGGGTCCTCCGCCCCGGTGTCCACCACCGCGCGCACGGGCAGGCCGAAGGCGCGGGCGAAGTCGAGGTCGCGCTGATCGTGGGCGGGCACGCCCATGACCGCTCCGGTGCCGTAGTCGGCCAGGACGTAGTCCGTGGCGTAGACGGGCAGGCGCTCGCCGTTGAGCGGGTTCACGGCCCAGCGGCCCAGGAACACGCCGGTCTTGGTGCGGTCCGTGGCCTGGCGCTCGATGTCCGAGACGGCCTTGAGGGACTCGCGGTACTCGTCGAGCTCCTGGGCGTGGTCCTGCGCCACGAGATCCTGCGCCAGCTGCGAATCGGCTGCCACCACGAAGAACGTGGCGCCGAAGATCGTGTCCGGACGCGTGGAGAACACGGTCAGCTCGCGCTCGGCCGCCGCGTCGTCGGCGTCCCGGTCCACGATCCCGAAGGAGACGTGGGCGCCCTGCGAGCGTCCGATCCAGTTGCGCTGCATGGACAGCACGCGCTCGGGCCAGGCGCCCTCGAGCTGGTCCATGTCATCGAGCAGCCGATCGGCGTAGTCGGTGATCTTGAAGTACCACTGGTTCAGCGACTTCTTGGTCACGGGCGTGTGGCAGCGCTCGCAGGCGCCGTCGACGACCTGCTCGTTGGCCAGCACCGTCTGGTCCTTGGGGCACCAGTTCACCGGGGAGTTCTTGCGATAGGCCAGCCCGCGCTGCCAGAACTGCAGGAACAGCCACTGCGTCCAGCGGTAGTACTCGGGATCGGAGGTGTGCAGCTCCCGGGACCAGTCCACAGCGATGGCGTAGCGCTGGAACGAGGCCTTCTGGGTCTCGATGTTGCGGTAGGTCCACTCGGCCGGGTGCGCGTTGTTCTTGATCGCCGCGTTCTCCGCCGGCAGCCCGAAGGAGTCCCAGCCGATGGGGTGCAGGACGTCGAAGCCCTTCTGGCGCCAGTAGCGGGCGACCACATCCCCCATGGCGAACGCCTCGGCGTGGCCCATGTGCAGGTCGCCCGACGGGTACGGGAACATGTCCAGCACGTAGCGCCGCGGCTTGGAGCCGTCGTCGAGGGGACGGAAGACGTCGTTGCGCTCCCACCAGCCCTGCCAGCGTGCCTCGAGCTCGTGGGCGTCCCAGACCTGCCCGGTCTCTTCCTGGCCATCCTGCTGCGTGCTCACGTGCCTGCCTTCATCCGCCGGGGCTGCCCCGGCTGTCTCTCGTCCGACTGCTGTGCGGTCCTGCCGGGGCGCTGGGCCCGGCCGCCGTGCGCCATCCGCGCCGGGAGCCCGACGGGGCTGCGACCATGACGCGATGACGCCGCCATCCTATCCGCGCCGGGGGCCCGCGGCGTCCGAGGCCCTCCGTAGACTCGGACCCGAGCAGACACGGACAGATCCGCCCGGAGAGGAACGCGTGCAGCAGAATCCGCAGGCCGAGCAGCGCAGCATGAGAATCGACGGGTACAAGACCCGCTACTGGTTCTACGACATCGACACGCAGCGCAAGCCGCTGCTCGTGATGGTCCACGGCTTCCGCGGCGACCACCACGGCCTGCAGCTGATCGCCGACCGCCTGCGCGATCGCTACCACGTGGTCGTGCCGGATCTGCCGGGCTTCGGACGCTCGGAGCCGTTCCCCCAGGACCCACACGACGTCCCCCACTACGTCGGCTTCCTGCGCCGGTTCATCACCGAGCTCACCGATGGCGCGGTGCATCCGCAGGGCGAGCGAGGGGTGCTGCTGCTCGGGCACTCCTTCGGCTCGGTGATCGCCTCGCACCTGGCCGCCGAGCACCCGGCCATGGTCGAGCAGCTGCTGCTGCTGAACCCCGTCTGCGAGCCGGCGCTCAGCGCCCAGGACGCAGCCGCCACCAAGATCGCGGACGCCTACTACACCCTGGCCATGCGCCTGCCGAAGGCCATGGGTGAGCGCCTCCTGCGCAGCCACGCGGTCAGCGACCTCATGAGCCGGGAGATGACGGTCTCCCAGGACCCGCAGCTGCGCAGCTACGTGGAGAACCAGCACCGCGCGTACTTCGGCTCCTTCGCCGATCGCCGCGTGGTGGCCGAGGCCTACCGCGCCTCGATCTCCGGCACCGTCGCCGAGGTCGCGCCGCTGCTGTCCATGCCCGTGCTGCTCGTGGTGGGCGCCCAGGATCCGCTGGGCTCCGTCGAGGCGCAGGAGAGGATGGCCACCTGGATCCGCCGGCGCCGCCTGGTGATCCTCGACGACGTCGGCCATCTCATCCACTACGAGAAGCCCCTCGAGACCGCCGAGCTGATCCACGAGTTCGTGCAGGGCCCGGATCCCGAGCCCATCGATGTCCACGACGAGCTGCCGCCCATCGATCAGGCTCGGCCGAACACCTCGCAGTTCACGCAGCTGCTGCCGATCGTGCGCAGGGGGCGGCGATGACCGGCCCCCTGCACCTGGTGCTGGATGCCCGATACGTGCGGGTGGGACCGCACGACGGCATCTCGCGCTACAGCGCAGGACTGGCCCACGGGCTGGCGCAGCTGGCCGCGCAGGATCCCTCGCTGCGGGTCGAGCTGATGATCTCGGATCAGGCTCAGCTGCAGCACCTCCCGCGCCTCGAGTGGTTCATGGGGCCGGATCCGGTCTCGGCCGGGGAGCTGCTCACGAGCCGGCTGCTCAACCGCCGGGGTCCGGATGTGGTCTTCTCCCCCATGCAGACCATGGGGGCGCTGCGGCGGCGCTTCGGGCTGATCCTCACGCTGCATGACCTGATCTACTACGACCACCCCTCGCCCCCGCCGGAGCTGCCGCTGCCCGTGCGTCTGGGCTGGCGCGCCTTCCACCGTGCCTCATGGCCGCAGCGCCTGGCCCTGAACCGCGCCGACGCCGTGGCCACCGTCTCCCAGACCTCCGCGGGGCTGATCCAGGGCAGGCGCCTGAGCGACCGGCCCGTGCGCGTGATCCCGAATGCCGCGGCTCAGGACTCGATCGTCAGCGAACAGACCGCGCTGCAGCGGCTGGACGAGCGCGACGACTCGATGGTCTACCTCGGATCCTTCATGCCGTACAAGGACGTGGAGACCCTGGCACGCATGGCGGCACGGCTTCCGCACCGGCGGCTGCACCTGCTCTCGCGGGTCACCCCCGCCCAGCAGGAGCGCCTGGTGCAGGCCGCCGGACCCGAGGCCCGGCTCGTCTTCCACAACGGGGTCTCCGAGCAGGAGCACGCGCGTCTGCTGGCAAGAGCGGGAGTGCTCCTGCACGCCTCGCGGGCCGAGGGCTACGGCCTGCCCCTGATGGAGGCGTTCTGCGCGGGCACCCCCGTGGTGTGCACGGACATCCCGATCTTCCACGAGGTCTGCGGCCGGGCCGCCGCCTACTGCCCTGCCGGCGACGACGCTGCCTTCGCCCGCGCCGTCACCGAGCTCGAGGACCCGCAGGTGGCCCAGGCCCGCGTGCTGGCGGGGCTCGAGCGGGCGGCGTCCTGGACCTGGCGGGACTCGGCCGAGTCCCTGGTGGAGCTGGCCCGGGAGATCGAGCGCAGCCGGCGCTCCTGAAGCCGACGCAGCCGCCGTCCCGGTCTCGTCCCTGTCGCCTCGTCTCAGAGCAGGTCGGCCACGTCGCAGCGGACGTTGACCGGGGCGTGCTTGCGCTGAGCGGAGGCCTCGGCACGAGCTGCGCGCAGCCGTCGAGTGACCTCGGCGGCCTGCGAGTACGTGAAGAACAGCAGGAGGCGGTGGGCCTCGTCGTCGTCGGGAAGTCCGCCGAGGACGTCTGCGGAGGCGGCCTCTGACTGCGGGTCCTCGGCCTCCTCGTCCCAGCGCTGATGGACGGGAGCAGGGCCCACGGTGCGGACGTCGTCGGGCAGATCGACCAGCTCCAGGAAGGCCTCGAGCGCCGGAAGCGGTCCGGTCAGGGCGGCGCAGCGCACGGCCGGCGGCAGCTGCAGGGTTCGGCGCTCGGCCAGCTCGCGGGCGGCATGGCCGCGCACGTCCCAGCGCACGAGCGAGGCCACGACGCGCTCGTGCTCCGAGGTCACCACCACGGTTCCGCCGGCGCTGCCGCGGCGCACGAGCGAGGCGGCGTGCACCCACTTGCGCAGCACCTCCTCCTCGACCCGCAGCCCGGGCCGGGAGAGCATGCGATCGCCATCGAGCAGCAGCGCCGCGGCGTAGCCGCCCTCCGCCTGCGGCTCAGCCCCCGGTGTGGCCACCACGAGCGCCGGTGCCGCGGGGATCTCCCGGCGGACCTGATCGCCCGAGGACCAGATCACCGGCACCTGCGGGAACGCCCTGCCCAGCTCCTCGGCGGTGCGCTCCGAGCCCACGGAGGAGAAGCGCCACTGGGTGGCCCCGCAGTGGCCGCAGGACCAGTTCGCCGCCTGGCGGGCGCACCAGCCGCACTGCGGCAGCCTGCCGCGGGCCGGCACCGACAGGGGTCCGTCGCAGACGGTGCAGCGCGCGGCATTGCGGCAGCGCTGACAGGTCAGCGACGGGGCATATCCCGTCCTGGCCACCTGGACCAGGACCGGACCGTCGGCCAGGGCGCGACGAGCCACGCGGAACGCGGTCTCCGGCAGCCGGGCACGGCCTGCCAGGGGGTCGTGCGCCTCGTGCCAGGAGTCCGAGGTCGACTCGATCCGCGGCATGTTCGCCCGCAGGACCGGGCGCTGGGCGGCGATCGAGCTCGCCCAGCCGGTCTCCACGAGCCGCTCGGCCTCCGGAGTCACGGCCTGGCCCGTGACGAGCAGGCCGAGATCGTCGTGCTGTGCGCGCAGCAGCGCCACATCGCGCGCGTGGTGGTACGGCGCTCGGGGCTCCACGAGGCTGTGGTCGCCGTCGTCGACGACCACGATCAGGCCGAGGTCCTCCACCGGCGCCCAGACCGCCGGGCGCGTGCCGATCACGACCCGCGCGTGGCCCTCCAAGGCCTGGACGAAGGCCCGATAGCGCGGGGTCGGCTTGTCCTCGCTGTGCAGCCGCGCCACGAGCTGCGGCTCCACGACCGCCTCCACAGCGCGCTGGGCGCGCTCGAGGGTCTTGTGGTCCGGGACCACCACGACGCTTCCGCGCCCCGACTCCAGCGCCGCGGCGACCGCCTGGGCGATGAGGTCGTAGAGGTCGTGCTCGGGGTGCGACGGCAGGGCCTGCACCACGGCCCGCACCCGCTGCCCGCCGCGCAGGGCCTCGATCGCCTCACGGCCGCCCACGTACTCCGACCAGGCGCTCGGGGCCGCAGGCTCGGCTGCGATCAGGGGTCGGGCCCTGTGCGCCGCGGTCTCCGGGTCAGCTTCGGCCTGCGCGTCCGGGAGGGCCTCAGCGGCTTCTTCGGCACCGGGATGACCGGCCCGCTGCGCAGCACCCGGATTCACGGCGGCGACTGCTGCTGAGGCCTCGGCCGAATCGCGGGCGGCCAGAGCGGCCTTCTCGACGGAGGCCACGCGCGGGGGCACCGCGCAGCGCAGGACATCGGCGACCGTGCCGGCGCAGCGCTGTGCCGTGAGCTCGGCGACGGCCAGCACCTGCGGCACGAGCACCGGAAGGGCGGACTGCAGCGACAGAATGGGCTGCAACCGGTCGAAGGCGACCTCCGATGACGCGGTCCGCTCGATGATCCAGCCGCGCATCTGCTGCCCGCCGAAGCGCACGCGGATGCGCGTCCCCGCCTGGGCGCCCTCGGAGAGGTCCTGGGGCACGCCGTAGTCGAACAGCCGGTCCAGGTGCGGCAGGTGCGATTCGAGCCGCACACGGGCCACCGGATCGGTCTCGGCCAGGTACGCCGGCTCGAGCGGGCCCGAGCGGTGCCGGGCGCCGCGGCCTCCGGACGCACCGCGCCCACCGGCGCGTGCGCTCCGGACGGGCTCGGCCATCAGCGCCAGCTGCTCTGGCCCCTGCTCCTCCGCCGGGGCCGGCCGCTCGGGGGCACGCCCGGGCGTGGGCGGCACCTCCTCGGGTGCACGCTCGGTCGCGAGCGGAACCCGATCTGGTGCCTGCTCGGGCGAGGATGCCGCCTGGTCGGATGCCCGCTCGGGCGTGCGGTCGGCCGGCACGGATCAGGCTCCGACCGCCGATCGCAGGGCGTCCACGCGGTCGGTCTTCTCCCAGGTGAAGTCGGGGTCCTGGCGGCCGAAGTGACCGCCGGCCGAGGTCTTGGCGTAGATGGGCCGCTGCAGCTGCAGGTCCTCGATGATCGCCAGCGGTCGCAGGTCGAAGACCTCCTCCACGGCGGACTCGATGCGCGCCGGGTCGACGGTCTCCGTGCCGAACGTATCCACGTAGACCCCCACGGGGCGGGCCTTGCCGATCGCGTAGGCCACCTGGACCTCGGCGCGCGCTGCCAGGCCCGCCGCCACGACGTTCTTGGCGACCCACCGCATGGCGTAGGCCGCCGAGCGGTCCACCTTGGACGGATCCTTGCCCGAGAAGGCGCCGCCGCCGTGGCGGGCCATTCCTCCGTAGGTGTCCACGATGATCTTGCGCCCCGTCAGACCGGCATCTCCGACCGGTCCTCCGGTGATGAAGTCCCCGGCCGGGTTCACGATGACCTTCAGCTCCGAGAGATCCAGCCCGGTCTCCTCCAGGACGGGGTCGATCACCGAGGCGCGGATGTCGTGGCGCAGCTGCTCCAGGGCGTAGTCCTCGGCGTGCTGGGCGGAGACCACGACGGTCTCCACGGCCACCGGGGTGATGCCGTCGTAGCGCAGCGTGACCTGGGTCTTGCCGTCCGGGCGCAGGTGGGGCAGCACCGCGGACTTGCGCACGCGGGTGAGCTGCTCGGAGAGTCGGTGCGCATAGTAGATCGGCGCCGGCATGAGGACATCGGTCTCATTGGAGGCGTAGCCGAACATGATTCCCTGATCGCCCGCGCCCTGGGCGTCGCGCGGATCCCGGGCAAGGCCCTCGCGGGACTCGAGGGAGTGGAAGACGCCGTCGTAGATCTCCGGGGACTGCTCCCCTACCGAGATGGAGACGCCGCAGTACTTGCCGTCGAAGCCCTGGACCGAGGAGTTGTAGCCGATGTCCAGGATGGAGCGGCGCACGATCGAGGGGATGTCGACGTAGGCCTCCGACTTGACCTCGCCTGCGACGTGGACGAGCCCGGTGGTGGCCATGGTCTCCACAGCCACCGACGAGTTCGGGTCGTCGGTGATCAGGGCGTCGAGGATCGAGTCCGAGATGCGGTCGCAGATCTTGTCCGGGTGGCCCTCGGTCACGGATTCCGAGGTGAACAGGCTCATGCGGCCTGGCGTCTGGGCCCTGCGGGCGCTGCTGGTGGCAGAAGGCGTCGAAGTCACGCCTGCCAGGGTACCGCCAGCCCACGACGTCCCAGCGCGTCCGCAGCATCCCCGGACACGGCGCGTCTCAGTCGGCTCGGCCCACTCGCTGCGCGATGCGCCGGGCCAGTGCCGCTGCGACCTCGGCCTTGGTGCCGTCGACGGTCTCGTCCGGCGCCGCACGGCCCTGCACCGGAGCCTCCAGGATCGTCACGCGGGTCGTGTCCTGGCCGAAGACGAGGTCGGTGCCCACCTGGTTGACGCACAGCAGGTCGCATCCCTTGCGGACGAGCTTGGCCCGGCCGAACTCGAGCGGATCCGTCTGCGCATCGCCGGTCTCCGCGGCGAAGCCCACGATCAGCTGCTCCCGCCCGGAGTCGTCCCGCGCCTGGACGAGTCCGCGCAGGATGTCGGGATTGCGGGTCAGCACGATCGTGGGGGCGTCGTTGTCGTCGTCGGTCTTCTTGATCTTGGACTCGGCGATCTCCGCCGGGCGGAAATCGGCCACAGCCGCGGTCATGACCACGACGTCCGCCTCCCGCGACAGCCGCTGCATGGCCTCCTGCAGCTCGAGGGCGGTGCCGACGCGGTGCACGCTCAGTCCCTCGTCGCCCTCTGGCAGGGCGACCTCCGTGTGACCGGCCACGAGGTCCACCTGCGCACCAGCGGCCTGCAGGGCGCGGGCCACAGCCAGGCCCTGCTTGCCGGAGGAGCGGTTGCCCAGGAAGCGCACCGGGTCCAGCGGCTCCTGCGTGCCGCCCGTGGAGACGACGGCCCGCAGCCCGGACAGCGACGGCCTGGTCGGGGTCCGCGCGGGTTCGGCCACGAGCGCCAGGGCGGCGTCGCGGATCGCCTCCGGATCCGGGAGCCGTCCGGGGCCGGTGTCCTGTCCGGTCAAGCGCCCGGAGGCCGGGTCGAGCACGTGGCGGCCCTGGCGGCGCAGCGCGGCGACGTTCTCGCGCACCGCGGGGTTCTCCCACATCTGGGTGTGCATGGCCGGGGCCAGCAGCACGGGAGCCTCGGTGGCCAGCAGCGTGGTGGTGAGCAGGTCGTCGGCCAGCCCGTGGGCGGCGCGCGCCAGCAGATCCGCGGTCGCAGGCGCCACGATCACCAGGTCCGCCGCCTGGCCCTGCCGGACGTGGTTGACGGCGTCCACCCGGTCGAAGACATCGGTGCTCACCGGCTCGCCGGACAGCGCCTCCCAGGTCGGCGCGCCCACGAACTCGAGGGCCGCGCGCGTAGGCATGGGCACCACATGGTGTCCCGCCTCGGTGAGCAGCCGCAGCAGCACCGCTGACTTGTACGCGGCGATCCCGCCGCCGATGCCCAGGACGATGCGCATGGACCGACCCCTTCCGTTGCTCGCGTGGCGGCCGCAGTGCCGGGGCACCGCGGCGAGGGTAAGGCGACGGCCGGTCGGGAGCTGGTCCCGACCGGCCGTCGCTGTGCGCAGGCAGACTGCGCTGGGGCTGGCGCCCCGGTGGCTCAGTTCTCGGAGGGCTCGTCCGAGGGGATCTCCGCCTGCTCCTCGGCGGCCTCGGCCTCCGGAGCGGCCTCCTCGGAGCCCTGGTCCTCCGCGTTCTCGGAGAACACCATGGACGAGTCGATCTCCCCGCCCTGCTGCTCGCCGAAGTAGTCCGCGTAGAAGTCGTCGACGCCGAGCTCGCGCTCGGGAACGGCCTGGCCGTTCTCGGAGAACCCGACGTCCGAGACCTCGGTGGCCTCGATCAGGTTCTCGTCGATCTCGCGCATGGCGATCGAGAGGCTCTTCTCGTTCGGCTGGACCTCCACCAGCGGGCCGACGTACTCGAACAGGCCCTCGTGCAGCTGCGAGTAGTAGGCGTTGATCTGCCGGGCGCGACGTGCCGAGAAGATCACGAGTCCGTACTTGGAGTCGGCCTTGGTGAGCAGGCGGTCGACGGGCGGATCGGTGATGCCCTGGTGCTGAGTGGACAAGGAGTCTCTCCTGACGCTCTTTCGGTGCGGAGCAGCGGGGCTGCTCCCGTGATGTTCGCGGTGCGGGCGCGGGCGCCGCACGAAGTCTGCACTGCCGCGGGGGCGACGGGTTCGCGGCCTCAGGCGCAGGTGCGCGGGTCGAGCCCCATGAGCTCGACGAGCCTCTGCGCGGCGGTCTCCACCTGGTCGTTGACGACGGTGTGGTCGAACTCCGGCTCCGCAGCAAGCTCCATCTTAGCGGTTTCGAGGCGGACCTGCTGTTCCTCGGGACTCTCGGTGCCTCGACCGGTCAGCCGGGCGACCAGCTCCTCCCAGGTGGGAGGGGCCAGGAAGACCAGCTGCGCCTCCGGCATGGACTGCCGGACCTGGCGCGCCCCGGCCAGATCGATCTCCAGCAGGACGCGGCGCCCGGCGGCGACGGCGTCGAGCACCTTCTGCCTCGGCGTGCCGTAGCGGCTGCGGTTGTGCACCACTGCCCACTCGAGCATCTGGCCCTCGTCGACCATGCGCTGGAACTCGTCGTCGTCGACGAAGAAGTAGTGCACGCCCTCCTGCTCGCCCGGGCGCGGGGCGCGGGTGGTGGCCGAGACCGAGAGCCAGACATCCGGGCAGTGGTCGCGGATGTACGTGGAGACCGTGCCCTTCCCGACGGCCGTGGGCCCGGCCAGCACGGTGACGTGCTCGGGGGCGATGCTCGCTCCGGTGTGCTCCTGCGGCAAGGATGCTCCTCCAGCTGCTGTTCAGTCTGCGTCCTGCGGATGGGAGCCTCAGGATACCGCCGATGACGGAGGCGCCCCGCCTCCGTCCGCGGATCGATGGAAGGAGGCGGGGCGCCTCGTCAGGAAGCGGCCGCAGGACCGGGCGGCAGCCGGCTCAGCGATCGAGCTGATCGATCAGCGCCTTGCGCTGGTGCACGCCCAGGCCCCGCACGCGGCGGGTCTTGGCGATGCCGATCTCCTCCATGATGGCCGCGGAGCGGACCTTGCCGATGCCCGGGGCGGACTCCAGCAGGTCGGAGACCTTCATGCGGCTCAGCGCCTCGTCCTCCTCGGCGCGCTGAAGGATCTCCGCCACCGTGATGGAGCGATCCTTCAGCTTGGCCTTCACCTCGGCGCGCACCGCGCGAGCGGCGGTCGCCTTCTCTCGGGCCGCAGCCCGTTCCTCATCTGTCAGCAGGCGCAATGCCATGACCGGTTCCTCCCTATGAACACCAGTTCTCGCGCGCCGTTCGCCCATGATCCGACCAGGATCGAAGTCGACGCGCTCGCGCAACTGTATGCACATTCGTTGGAATGGTCATAGCGGAGGTGGTATCGGACCTGGGCCGATACCCCGGTGGATCGGGTTCCGCGACCGGCAGCCGGGGCGGTCTAGGCGGCGGAGAGCTCCGGGGACAGCTCGGCCTGAGCAGCGCTGACGGCCCCCTGCAGGGCCTGGGGCTCGGGTCCGACAGCGAGGATACCGCGCGAGGAGTTCACGAGCACCCGTCCTCTGACCTGGGCGAACATGGCACCGAGATCCTGAGCGGTCGCGCCCTGGGCGCCGTAGCCCGGAGCCAGGACCAGGCCGTCGAGGCCGGCCAGGTCCACTCCGACCTGCGCGATCGCCTCTCCGGTGGTCGCTCCGACGACGAGTCCGTGGGGCCCCGTAACGAAGCGGTCATAATGCGAGTCCTCACCGGGCATGACCTGCTCCGACGCTGAGAGAGCCCCGGAATTGCGCTGGGAGACGGCCTCCGCGACGGCGGCTGCCACTGACTCCGGAGCCCCTCGGTGCTGCACCGAAGCGCCCTCGGGATTGGAGGTCAGGGCCAGCACGAAGGTGCCGCGACCCGTGGCCTCGGCCAGCTCGAAGGCCGGCTCGAGGGCCCCGGCGCCCAGGTACGGGCTCAGCGTCACGGCATCGGCGCGAAGCGAGGACTCCTCGGCCAGCCAGGTGCGGGCATAGGCCTGCATGGTGGAGCCGATGTCCCCGCGCTTGGCGTCGGCGATGGAGAGGATCCCGGCCTGACGGCAGGCCTCCAGGGTCTGCTCCAGGACGCCCATCCCGGAGGAGCCGTAGGCCTCGTACCAGGCCACCTGCGGCTTGATCGCGGCCACCCGGCCCTCGAGGGCCTCCACGACGCCGATGGAGAAGCGCAGCAGCCCCGCCGGGGTCTGGGGCAGCCCCCAGGCCTCCAGCAGCGAGGGATGGGCGTCGATCCCGACGCACAGCGGACCGTGCTCGGCGATCGCCGCCGCCGCGCGGGTGCCGAAGCTGGGTGCCGCCGGCTCAGCCACGGGCGGGCTCCGCCGACTCGCGGGCGGCGGCCACAGACTCGCGCAGCCGCTGCTCGTGGACCTGCAGCGGCGTGACGTCCCAGGTGTGCTCGCGCAGCGCCGTCACGGCCTGCACCACGGCACCCAGCTGGGCCACAGTGGTCACGATCGGCATGCCGACCGAAGTAGCCGCGGCTCGGATCTCGTAGCCGTCGCCGCGGGAGTCCCCGCCGCTGGAGGGCGTGTTGAAGACCAGGTCGATCTCGCCCGCCTCGATCAGGTCCACGACGGTGCGCTCCGTCGAATCGCGATCGGAGATCTTGGCGACCACCGTCGAGTCGATCCCGTTGCGGCGAAGCACCTTGGCGGTGCCGCCGGTGGTCACGATCTCGAAGCCGAGATCGCGGAACATGCGCACATAGGCCACCGCGGCGCGCTTGTCCTTGTTCGCGACCGAGACGAAGACCCGGCCCTGCGTGGGCAGCGCCACCCCCGCGCCGGCCTGGGCCTTGGCGAAGGCGGTGTCGTAGTGCTCGTCGATGCCCATGACCTCGCCTGTCGAGCGCATCTCGGGGCCCAGCAGCGAGTCCACGGCACGGCCCTCGGCGGTGCGGAAGCGGGCGAACGGGAGCACGGCCTCCTTCACGGCCACCGCGGCGTCGTCCGGCAGGTGCGAGCCGTCGCCCTCGGGCAGCAGCGTCCCGTCGGCGCGCAGCTGCCGGATGGAGACTCCGGTGCCGATCAGCGCCGCAGCCTTGGCCAGCTGCACGCCGGTGGCCTTGGAGACGAACGGCACGGTGCGCGAGGCGCGCGGGTTGGCCTCGATGACGTAGAGGATGTCCGCGGCCAGGGCGAACTGGATGTTGATCAGCCCGCGCACCCCCACACCGGCGGCGATCGCCCCGGTGGCCTGGCGCACGCGCTCGAGCACGTCCGGGCCCAGGGTGACCGGCGGAAGGGTGCACGCCGAGTCGCCGGAGTGGATGCCGGCCTCCTCGAGGTGCTCCATGATCCCGCCCACGTACAGGCTCTGTCCGTCGTAGAGGGCGTCGACGTCGATCTCGATCGCGTCCTCGAGGAACTTGTCGATCAGCGCCGGGCGCTGCGGCGAGACCTCGGTCGCGTTCTCCAGGTAGGTGCGCAGCTGGTCATCGCCGTAGACGATCTCCATGCCGCGCCCGCCCAGCACGTACGACGGGCGCACGAGCACCGGGTAGCCGATCTCGGCCGCGATCGTGCGGGCGTCCTCGAAGGTCGAGGCCGTGCCGTTGCGCGGCTGAAGCAGCCCGGCCTCGTGGAGCACGCGGGCGAAGGCGCCGCGGTCCTCGGCCAGGTCGATGGCCTCCGGCGTGGTGCCCAGGATCGGGACCCCGGCGGCCTTGAGCTGCGCGGCCAGCTTCAGCGGGGTCTGACCGCCCAGCTGCACGAACACGCCCAGCAGCCCGCCGGTGGCCCGCTCCGCGGCGATGACCTCCATGACGTCCTCGAAGGTCAGCGGCTCGAAGTACAGGCGCGTGGAGATGTCGTAGTCGGTCGAGACCGTCTCCGGGTTGCAGTTGAGCATCACGGTCTCGTAACCGGCCGCGCCCAGGGCCATCGAGGCGTGCACGCACGAGTAGTCGAACTCGATGCCCTGCCCGATGCGGTTGGGCCCGGAGCCCAGGATCAGCACCGAGTTCGCCGAGTGCTCCCCGACCTCCGTCTCCTCGTCGTAGGACGAGTAGTGGTACGGGGTGTAGGCCTCGAACTCGGCCGCGCAGGTGTCCACGGTCTTGAACACCGGGCGCACGCCCAGGGCGTGGCGCACCCCGCGCACCACGTCCTCAGAGACCAGGGCCAGCCGGCCGATCTGCTCGTCGGAGAAGCCGTGGCGCTTGGCCAGGCGCAGCGTGTCCTCGCTGAGGTCCGGATCGGCGCGCACCGTCTCGGCGACCTCGTTGAGCAGGCTGATCTGGTCCAGGTACCAGGGGTCGATCCCGGTGGCCTCGTGGACCTGGTCGATGCTCGCGCCGTTGAGCAGCGCCTGCTGCACCGCGTGGATGCGCTCGGTGGTCGAGGCGCGGGTGGCGTCGATCAGGCGCTGGATCCCGTGCGGGCCCATCTCGACCTCGGGGCGGGCGAAGTCGAAGCTCGAGCCCTTCTGCTCGAGCGAGCGCATGGCCTTCTGCAGCGCCTCGGTGAAGCTGCGCCCGATGGCCATGGCCTCGCCGACCGACTTCATGGTGGTCGTCAGCGTGGGATCGGCGGCCGGGAACTTCTCGAAGGCGAAGCGCGGGCACTTCACCACGACGTAGTCGAGCGTGGGCTCGAACGACGCCGGGGTCTTCTTGGTGATGTCGTTGGGGATCTCATCGAGGGTGTAGCCCAGCGAGAGCTTGGTCGCGATCTTGGCGATCGGGAAGCCGGTGGCCTTGGAGGCCAGGGCCGAGGAGCGCGAGACGCGGGGGTTCATCTCGATGACGACCACGCGCCCGGTCTCCGGCTCGACCGCGAACTGGATGTTGCAGCCGCCGGTGTCCACGCCGACCTCGCGGATCACGGCGATCGAGATGTCGCGCAGGTTCTGGTACTCCCGGTCGGTCAGCGTCAGCGCCGGGGCCACCGTGATCGAGTCGCCGGTGTGCACGCCCACGGGGTCGAAGTTCTCGATCGAGCAGACCACCACGACGTTGTCGTTGCGGTCGCGCATCATCTCGAGCTCGTACTCCTTCCAGCCCAGGATCGACTCCTCGAGCAGGACCTCGGAGGTCGGGCTGTACTGGATGCCGGCGCCGGCGATGCGGCGCAGGTCGGCCTCGTCGTAGGCCAGGCCCGAGCCCAGGCCGCCCATGGTGAACGACGGGCGCACGACCATCGGATAGCCGAGCTCCTCGGCGGCGGCCAGGGCCTCATCCATCGAGTGGACGATGATCGAGCGGGCGGACTCGGCGCCGCAGCGCTCCACGACGCCCTTGAAGGCCTCGCGGTCCTCGCCCAGGTTGATCGCCGCGATGTTCGCGCCGATCAGCTCGACGTCGTACTTCTCGAGCACGCCGTTGGCATCCAGGGCGATCGCGGTGTTCAGCGCGGTCTGCCCGCCGAGGGTGGGCAGGATCGCGTCGGGGCGCTCCTGGGCGATGATCTTCTCGACCACCTCGGGGGTGATCGGCTCGACGTAGGTGGCGTCGGCGAACTCCGGGTCCGTCATGATCGTGGCCGGGTTCGAGTTCACGAGGATGACCCGCAGGCCCTCCTCCTTGAGAACCCGCAGGGCCTGGGTCCCCGAGTAGTCGAACTCGGCTGCCTGACCGATCACGATCGGGCCGGAGCCGATGACCAGGACGCTGTTGAGATCGTTCCTGCGCGGCATCAGTTCTTGGCCTCCTGGCTGGCGGTGCTCTGGGTGGTCTCTGCGACGACGGCCTCAGCCTGCGCGCCGCCGGTGAAGGGCTCGCGGGTGCGCAGCATGTCGACGAAGCGGTCGAAGAGGTAGGCGGCGTCGTGCGGACCGGCCGCCGCCTCGGGGTGGTACTGGACGGAGAACGCGGGGATGTCCAGGCAGTTCAGGCCCTCGACCACCTGGTCGTTGAGCCCGATGTGGCTGACCTCCACGCGCCCGAAGCCGCCGGCCGGGGCCTCGACGGGCCCGTCGAGCGGGGCGTCGACGGCGAAGCCGTGGTTCTGCGCGGTGATCTCCACCTTGCCTGTGCGGCGGTCCAGCACGGGCTGGTTGATGCCGCGGTGGCCGAAGGGCAGCTTGTAGGTCCCGAAGCCCAGGGCCCGGCCCAGCAGCTGGTTGCCGAAGCAGATCCCGAAGAACGGGGTGCCCGAGCGCAGGACGTCGCGCAGGACCTCGATCTGGGCCTCGGCGGTCTCCGGGTCGCCGGGGCCGTTGGAGATGAACACGCCGTCAGCGCCCAGCTCGCGGATCTGCTCGACAGTGGTGGCTGCCGGCAGCACGTGCACGCGCAGCCCGCGCTCGGCCATGCGCCGCGGGGTCATGGACTTGATGCCGAGGTCGATCGCGGCGACATCGCCGATGACCTCGCCGTCCCAGCCGTGCTCGGACGGCTCGATCGTGTGGGCCTGCTCGGTCGTCACGGTCTCGGCCAGGCGCTGCCCGGCCATCGAGGGCTGCTCGCGGACCTCCGCCAGCAGCTCGTCGACGGTGCGCGAGCCCAGCGCCTCGCCCGAGAAGATCCCGGCGCGCATGGACCCGGCGCTGCGCAGGTGGCGGGTCACCGCGCGGGTGTCGATGTCGCGGATGCTGACGATGCCCTGCTCGGCCAGCAGCTCGTCCAGGGTCTTCTCATTGCGCCAGTTCGAGGCCACGCGGGCGGCGTCGCGCGCGGCGTAGCCGGCGACCCACACGCGGCGGGACTCGTCGTCCTGCGCGTTCGTGCCCGTGTTGCCCACGTGCGGAGCGGTCATGACCACGATCTGGCCCGCGTACGACGGGTCGGTCAGGGTCTCCTGGTAGCCGGTCATCCCGGTCGAGAACACGGCCTCGCCGAGGGTGCGGCCTTCAGCGCCCCAGGCGCTGCCGCGGAAGGTGCGCCCGTCCTCCAGGACGAGGATCGCAGGGGTGAGGGGGTGTGCGGTCACGGAGCAGTCTCCTGGTTCTGCGATGCGGAAGCGGCGCCCTCGTGGGGCGTCTCGGAAGTCTGTGCGGTGCCGTAGGCGGCCAGCGCCTCGAGCAGCCGGGGGCGATCCTGGGAGCCCTGCGGCCGGAAGCCGGTGTCCACCGGCTCGCCCGCGAAGTCCCAGGTCACCATGACGAGCCCGCCGGGCTCGACGAACTTGCCGACCATGCCGGAGCCGGTGCCGTAGTCGGTGACGCGCTCGGCGGCGATCCACACGGGCTCGGCGCCCGTCCGGTCGATGAGCAGGCCGTCCTCGTAGAGGAAGACCCGGGCTCGGGTGCGCACGCCCAGGCCGTGGCCGACCAGGCGGTCCATGGTGTTGCCGTGGCGGGTCGTGGCCACGTACATGCCGTCCACGTGCCCGAGCGGGTCGCGCTGCTCGATGTCCGAGGGCAGCTCAGGCAGCGGCGCACGGGACTCGTCGCGGTTGCGGCGACGGCGCCAGGCCAGCGCAGCCGGCACCAGGACCACGAGCACGACGGCGATGCCCCACAGGGCGGTCTGCAGCCTGACATCCATGCCGCTCACCGCCCCTGGTACGGGCCGCCGACGCTGCGGGCGGCGTCGGGATGGGGGCTGGAGAGCTCGCCGTCGAGCACGACGGGGTGCCCGCGCAGCAGGGTCGCGCGGACCGAACCGGGCAGGGTCAGGCCGCGGTAGGGGCTGTTGCGCCCCTTGCTGGCGTGGGCCTCGGGATCCACGACGGTCTCGGCGGCCGGGTCGAAGAGCACGATGTTGGCGGGCTCCCCCTCGGCCAGCGGTCGGCCCTGCTCCCCCAGTCCGCCGATGCGCGCCGGGGTCTCGGAGAGCACCCGGGCCACGTCCGCCCAGGTGAGCAGGCCGGTGTCCACGAGGGTGTGCTGAGCGATCGACAGCGCGGTCTCCAGCCCGGTCATGCCGTGGGCCGCACCGGACCACTCGCACTCCTTGTCCTGGCGCGGGTGCGGTGCGTGATCGGTGCCGATGACGTCGATCGTGCCGTCGGCGACCGCCTGGCGCACGGCCTGGACGTCCTCCTCGGTGCGCAGCGGCGGGTTGACCTTGTAGACGGGGTCGAAGGTGCGCACGAGCTCGTCGGTGAGCAGCAGGTGGTGCGGGGTGACCTCGGCCGTGACGTCGATCCCGCGCTCCTTGGCCCAGCGCACGAGCTCGACCGATCCCTTGGTGGAGAGGTGGCAGATGTGCAGGCGCGAGCCCACGTGCTGCGCGAGCAGGACGTCACGGGCGATGATCGCCTCCTCGGCGACCGCCGGCCAGCCGCCCAGGCCGAGGTCCGCCGAGACGGAGCCCTCGTTCATCTGGGCGCCCTCGGTCAGGCGCGGGTCCTGCGCGTGCTGGGCGACGACGCCGTCGAAGGTCTTGACGTACTCGAGAGCCCGGCGCATCAGCAGCGGGTCGTGGACGCACTTGCCGTCATCCGAGAAGACGCGCACGGCGGCCCGCGACTCGGCCATGGCCCCGATCTCGGAGAGCTGCTCGCCGGCCAGTCCGACGGTCACGGCGCCGATGGGCTGGACCTGCGCCCAGCCGGCATCGCGGCCCAGGCCCCAGACCTGCTCGACCACGCCGGCGGTGTCGGCCACCGGGTCGGAGTTGGCCATGGCGAAGACTGCGGTGAAGCCGCCGCGGGCGGCTGCGCGCGTGCCGGTCTCCACGGTCTCGGCGTCCTCGCGGCCGGGCTCGCGCAGGTGGGTGTGGATGTCGACCAGTCCGGGCAGCGCGATCAGGCCCTGGGCCTCGATCACCCGGGCATCGGAGTCCTCGAGACCCTCGCCGATGCGCTCGATGCGGCCGTCGGCCACGAGCAGGTCGGCCGTGCGCTCGCCCAGCAGGCTCGCGCCGCGGATCAGCCAGCGCTGCGCGCCGGTCGCGGACGGTTCGTTGGCGGGGCTCATCGGGTCTCCTCAGTGCTGAAGGGATCGGCGCCGGCGGTCTCGTCCTCGCCGGTCAGCAGCAGGTACAGGCAGGCCATGCGCACGGAGACGCCGTTGGCGACCTGGCGCAGCACGGTCGAGCGCGGCGAGTCGGCGGCCTCGGAGGAGATCTCCAGGCCGCGGTTCATAGGGCCGGGGTGCATGATCGCCGTCTCCAGCCCGGCGGCATCCAGCAGCTGCAGGCGCTCGTGGGTCAGGCCCCAGGTCCGGGCGTACTCGGCCTCGGACGGGAAGAACGCCGCGTGCATGCGCTCGCGCTGCACGCGCAGCATCATCACGGCATCCGGGCCCTCGGCCAGGGCCTCGTCCAGGTCGAAGCGCACCTCGACCGGCCAGTGCTGCACGCCCACGGGCACCAGCGTGGGCGGGGCCACCAGGGTCACCCGGGCGCCGAGCGTGGACAGCAGCCACATGTTGGAGCGGACCACGCGCGAGTGCAGGACATCGCCCACGATCACCACGTGCATGCCGGCAAGGTCGGTGCCCGTGGGGTCCACCCCGGCCAGGCGGGCGCGGTGCTGGCGCAGGGTCATGGCATCGAGCAGCGCCTGGGTGGGGTGCTCGTGCTTGCCGTCTCCGGCGTTGAGCACGGCGGCGTCGATCCACCCGGAGGTCGCCAGCTGCTGCGGGGCGCCCGAGGCGCCGTGGCGGATCACCACGGCGTCGGCGTTCATGGCCATCAGGGTCTGGGCGGTGTCCTTGAGGGACTCGCCCTTGGAGACCGAGGAGCCCTTGGGCGAGAAGTTCAAGACGTCGGCCGACAGGCGCTTGGCGGCGGTCTCGAAGGAGATGCGGGTGCGCGTGGAGTCCTCGAAGAACAGGTTCACGACGGTGCGGCCGCGCAGCGCCGGCAGCTTGCGCACGGACTGCTGCCCCAGCTCCCCCATCCGCTCGGCGGTGTCGAGGATCTGCAGGGCCTCGGCGCGGGTCATCTCCCGCGTGCTCAGCAGGTGCTTCATCCCTCGATCACCACCTGGTCGGTCTCCTGAGCGCTCGCCTCGGCGCTTCCGTCGATCTCGGACAGCCGCACGCGGACCCGCTCCTGGGAGGAGGTGGGGAGGTTCTTGCCGACGAAGTCGGCGCGGATCGGCAGCTGGCGGTGGCCGCGGTCGACCAGCACGGCCAGCCGCACGATCTCGGGGCGTCCCAGCTCCGTGAGGGCGTCCAGGGCCGCACGGATGGTGCGACCGGAGTAGAGGACGTCGTCCACCAGGACCACGGTGCGGCCGTCGATGCCGGCCTCGGGCAGGCGGGTGGGCCAGGGGACGCGCGAGCCGGAGGTGCGCAGGTCGTCGCGGTACATGGTGACGTCGAGCTGGCCGAGGGAGGTCTGCGGATCGAAGTCGTCGAACTGGGCGAGCTTGGCCGCCAGTCGCTGCGCCAGCGGATAGCCGCGGCGCGGGATGCCCATGAGCACGAGGCTCTCAGCGCCCCGGTTGGACTCCAGGATCTCGTGGGCGATGCGCGTCAGCGCCCTGTCGATGTCGGCCGGAGCCAGGATCCGCCGTGCGCTCGACGCGCCGCCGTCCTGCTCGCGGCCCGAGCTGTGCGTCGCCGTCTCGCGGAGGTTCTCCTCTGCCACGGTGCGCCTCCTTCCCCGCCTCTCCGGACGGACTTAAAGGGTGCTGTGCCGACGGCAACCCTAGCACCGGGGACCCTGTTCCCCGGACGGGCTCTGCCGCTCGTGCGGCCATCGGCCAGGGGCCCGGACATGCGCGCGCACCGGTGCGGGGCACCGGTGCGCGTGTGCATGTCGGCCTGGAGCCGGCCTCAGGAGGCGTCGGTGCGCCCTGCGGAGCCTTCCTCCTGCTCGTCGGAGCCGGGCGCCAGGACCTGCGCGCCCTCGAGCTCGGCCTCGTCGAAATCGGGCAGGGCCACACCCTGCTCCTGCTCGGCGGACTCGGCCAGGACCTGCGCCACCGTGGGCTGGTCCGCTGCCTCGGGATCCGCCTGCTGGGCGGCCAGCAGAGTGGGCTTGATCTTCTGCAGGCGCCCGAGCAGGCCGTTGACGAAGTTCGGGGAGTCGTCGGTCGACAGCTCGCGGGCCAGCCCCACGGCCTCGGCCACGGCGACGGCGTCCGGGACGTCGTCGTTGTAGAGCAGCTCCCAGGCCCCCACGCGCAGCAGCGTGCGGTCCACGGCGGGCATCCGCTCCAGCGTCCAGCCGCGAGACCAGGTCTGCACGGCCTCGTCGATCTCCTGGCGGCGCAGCAGCACCCCGCGGATGATCTCCTCCGTGTAGGCGCCGAGCTGCTTGTCGTCGTGGGCGCGGCGCCGGCTCATGACCTCGAGCGCGGGCTCGTCGCGCTGCTCGGCCTCGAAGAGGACCTCGACAGCCCTGGTGCGGGCCCTTCCGCGTGCGCTCATTCGGAGACGCGGCCGAGGTAGTCGCCCGTGCGGGTGTCGACCTTGACGCGCGTGCCCTCCTCGACGAACAGCGGGACCTGGATCTGGTAGCCGGTCTCGACGGTGGCGGGCTTGGTGCCGCCGGTCGAGCGGTCGCCCTGCAGACCCGGGGCCGACTCGGTGATCTCGAGCACGACCGACGGGGGCAGCTCGATGTACAGGGGGGTGCCCTCGTTGAACGCGATGGTGGCGTTGGAGGCCTCGAGCATGAAGTTCTCGGCATCTCCCACCACGGCGGCCGGGATGGTCACCTGGTCGAAGGTGTCGTTGTCCATGAAGACGAAGTCCTCGCCGTCCTTGTACAGGTACTGGTACTCGGAGCGGTCGACCGTGGCGGTCTCGACCTTGGCGCCGGCGTTGAAGGTCTTGTCGACGACCTTGCCGGAGGTGATGTTGCGCATCTTGGTGCGCACGAAGGCGCCGCCCTTGCCCGGCTTGACGTGCTGGAACTCGATGACGCTCCAGAGATTGCCGTCGATCTTCAGGACGGTGCCGTTCTTGATGTCGTTCGAGGTGGCCATGCTCTCTCTCTCGTCGCCGGGGCGTCCGAAAAGCGCGGACGGGTGCGGATCGCAGGACACTCTAGCAAGGCGGGCGCCGCCGCGATCCCGGGGGCGGCGCCTGTCGGGGGCCTCAGACCGCGACCTCCTGGTACACCGCGTAGAGGATCGACGGGTCGGGAACCTCCATGATGCGGGGACGGGCGATGCCGTCCAGCACCACGAAGCGCAGCAGGCCGCCGCGGGTCTTCTTGTCCCGCTTCATGACCTCCAGCAGCTTGGGCCACTGGTCGAAGCGGTAGGCGACCGGCAGCCCCAGGGACTCCAGGATGCTGCGGTGGCGCTCCACGACCTCGTCCGAGAGCGTGCCGTTGGTGCGGCCCAGCTCGGCGGCGAACATCATGCCGACCGAGACGGCGGCGCCGTGGCGCCACTGGTAGCGCTCGTTCTGCTCGATCGCATGCCCCAGGGTGTGGCCGTAGTTGAGCATCTCGCGCTCCCCCGCCTCCCGCAGGTCCCCGGAGACGACGCCCGCCTTGACCCGGATGGTGCGCTCCACGAGCTCGCGCAGCACGGGTGAGGCCGGGTCGGTGGCCTCCTCCAGCTGCTGCTCGATCAGCTCGAGGATCCGCTCATCGGCGATGAACCCGCACTTGACCGTCTCGGCCATGCCCGTGAGCAGCTCGTTGCGCGGCAGGGTGGACAGCACGTCGAGGTCGCACAGCACGCCGGCCGGCGGATGGAACGAGCCCACGAGGTTCTTGCCCTCGGAGGTGTTGATCCCGGTCTTGCCGCCCACCGCGGCATCGACCATGCCCAGGAAGGTCGTGGGCACGTGCACCACGCGGATGCCGCGCAGCCAGGTCGCGGCCACGAAGCCGGCCAGATCGCTCACCGCTCCGCCCCCGACCGAGACGATGGCGTCGGTGCGGGTGAAGTCGGCCTGGCCCAGAGCCTGCCAGCAGAAGCCCGCGACCTCCAGGCGCTTGCCCTCCTCGGCATCCGGGATCACGGCCTGGAAGGCCTGGTAGCCCTCCCCCTGCAGCTGCTCGACGACCACCTGGCCGTTGGCCTCGAGGGCCTGCGGGTGGATGACGAGCACCTTCTGGACTCGGCTGCCCAGGATCTCGGCCAGGTGGCCCATCAGGCCTCTGCCCACGAGGACCTCGTACTCGTCCTCGGGGCGCGAGCCGGTCACGGGGATGCGTGTGGTGGTCATGGCTCTCCTTCGCTGTGCGCTCCGCGCGACGAGGCGCGTCACGAGCGGTTCGTGCGGTGGTCTGTCTCGATGGACTCAGCCGGCGGCCTGGCGGCGCAGGGCCTGGATCTCCTCGTGCAGGTCCTCGGCGATCCTGGAGATCGGGCGGTTGCCGCTGGCGTCCAAGCGGATGTCCGCCAGGGCCTCGTAGGTGTCCCGGCGCTGCGCCATCAGATCGCGCCAGCGCTGCACGGGGTCTCCCTTGAGCATGGGGCGGTTGCCCGCCCGACGCAGCCGGCGGCGCACGGAGCGCTCGTCGATCTCCAGGTAGGCGACCATCTGGTGCTGCAGCAGGGCCTCGACCGAGGCCGTCATGGGAGCGCCGCCGCCCAGCGAGATGATCGAGTCGTCCAGCGACTCGTCCTCCAGCAGCTCGGCGATGGTCTCCGCCTCGATCCTGCGGAACTCGTCCTCGCCCCGGGCCTCGAACAGCTGCGGGATCTGCCCGTGGCGCTGCACGATCAGCGAGTCCGAGTCGGCGTAGCCGTAGCCGTAGCGCCGGGCCATGTACTTGGCCAGGTGCGATTTGCCCGCAGCCATGGGCCCGATCAGCACGATCGGGCCCTGGGAGGGCCCCAGATCCGCCTGCGGATCCGGGGCCGCGGGAGGACGACGTCGGCTCACGCGTTGCGCTCCGGCGCAGGCCCCTCCGTGCCCTCGAACGCGCCGAGCTCGCCGCTCGAGCGCAGCGCCTCCGGGATGGCGGCCAGGTAGGCGTCCTTGTTGCGCACGGTCTCGGCGATCGAGTCGCCGCCGAACTTCTCGAGCGCGGCCTCCGCGAGCACGAGCGCGACCATGGCCTCGGCCACCACGCCGGCGGCCGGCACGGCGCAGACGTCCGAGCGCTGGTGGTGGGCCCGGGAGGCATCGCGCGTGGCGATGTCCACGGTGCGCAGCGCCTTGGGGACGGTCGCGATGGGCTTCATGGCAGCCCGCACGCGCAGGACGTCTCCGATGGACATGCCGCCCTCGATGCCGCCCGCGCGGTTGGAGACGCGGTGCACGCGGCCGTCATCGCCGATCATGATCTCGTCGTGGGCCTGCGTGCCGGGACGCGCGGCAGTGAGGAAGCCGTCGCCGACCTCCACGCCCTTGATCGCCTGGATGCCCATCAGCGCACCGGCCAGGCGCGAGTCCAGGCGGCGGTCCCAGTGCACGTAGGAGCCCAGGCCCGGAGCCAGTCCGTAGGCCAGGACCTCGACGACGCCGCCGAGGGTCTCGCCGTCCTTGTGCGCGGCGTCGACGGCCTCGACCATCTTCGCCGAGGTCTCGGCGTCGTGGCAGCGCAGCGGATCGGCGTCCAGGGCCTCGACGTCGCCGGGCACCGGGCGCGCCGCGTCGATCGGGGATTCGACGCCGCCCACAGCGGTCGTGTGCGAGACCAGGCCGACGCCCAGGGCCTCGAGGATCGCAGCGGCCACGGCGCCCAGGGCCACGCGCGTGGCGGTCTCCCGGGCAGAGGCGCGCTCGAGCACCGGACGGGCCTCGTCGTGGCCGTACTTCTGCATGCCGGTGAAGTCGGCGTGACCGGGACGCGGGCGGGTGAGCGCGGCATTGCGGGCGCGGCCCTCGAGCAGCGCAGGGTCCACGGGATCGGCGGACATGACCGTCTCCCACTTGGGCCACTCGGTGTTGGCGATCTCGATCGCCACCGGACCGCCCTGGGTCAGGCCGTGTCGCACGCCGCCCAGCAGCCGCACGCGGTCCTGCTCGAACTTCATGCGCGCGCCGCGGCCGTAGCCGAGGCGGCGTCGGGCCAGCGCGGCCTGGATGTCGGCCGAGGTCAGGCTGACCCCGGCGGGAACGCCTTCGATGATGCCCACGAGGGCTTCTCCGTGGGACTCACCAGCACTCAGCCAGCGCAGCATGTTCAGCCTCTCTTCGTCCTGGGCTCCTCGCGCGGTCGCGGGAGCATGTGGGTGATTCCTCGGCGTTCGTGCCGAGCGCAGCTCGTGCCCCGAAGGGGCTCAGGAGCTGCGCAGGACCGCCTCGGCCAGCTCGGGCCGCCCGGCGGCGGTGCACAGGGCGCGGATCACCGCGTGCTCCTGGGGCAGGGTCTGGTCGATCGAGCGACCGGTGAACAGCCGGATCTGATCCAGTGCCTGCAGCACGAGCATATCCAGCCCGGGGACCACCGTGCCCCCTGCCCGCTGCCATGCCCGCGCCAGCGCCGAGGGCCAGGGGTCGTAGGCGGCATCCAGCAGGGTTCCACCGGTGCTGCGCCCGGGCACCGAGGCCAGCTGCGCGGCCAGGTCATCGGCGCCGTGCGGCGGCAGGGTCGAGACCACCAGATCCGATCCGGCCAGATGCTCCGCCGCGGCGTCCCAGTCCCGGATCCGCAGCGGCAGCCCGAGGCGCTCAGCGGCCTCGACCGCGCGCCCGGCGCGCTGTGGCGAGCGGACCCACAGCTCGATCTCCTCGGCACCCAGCTGCTGCAGGGCGGCCAGGGCCGCCGTGGCCGTC